>PVMS01088448.1_pt1 | contig 43679 bp, 21 predicted proteins | sample 1853461 | NCBI WGS metagenome assembly PVMS01 (sample SAMN08582032, study PRJNA380276) | Marine sediment metagenome, whole genome shotgun sequencing project. | isolation source: ocean sediment barecode stripped | collected 2017
CTCCTCTTGTCCAGAAACCTGCATAGTATCCTGGCATTAAATAAAACTGTTGCTTATAAAGTTGATCACCCCCGTTAGTATCACTAAACATAAAGTAATCTAAACTAGCAATACCCGCAAGAGTAGGTCTAGCCATAATTAAATTATCTGCACCCACTGTATCAACACCTATTGTTACTTTATCAGTTGCACTTACAGCAATGGTTAAACCACCATTCCCACTTGCACCTGTTGCTGCAAGAAATTCTATAGTAGAACCATTAGTTATAGTTTCTGTAGTAGTATTATCTGTTATATCAAAACTAGTAAAACCACCACCTCCAGAATATTGTGGGATATTTAATACTCCTGATGAACTTAATGTTGCAGCACCACTTGAACCTGTAGTTGTTAAAGACAGACCTGCATTAATAATAGCTGCCGGTGATGTTTTAAATACATTTGGAGTTGCAGCAGCATCTGTCCATGGTAAGAAATCAGTTGAAGTAATTGCTTTTGTAGGCTGACGGTATATGTAGTTATCTGTGCCAACATAATCTAATTCAAATTGATCAGGGGTTGGTGTAGTATTAAGTATTAAACCTGGGCCTGCTCCATATGTGCTTCCTCCACCGTACTGAGGTATATTAAGAACCCCACTATTTAATGTAGCTGCACCTGAACTACCCGTAGTAGTCAAACTTGTAAATGGTATAACTGGAGTAGGTATGTTTAAAACAGTACCAACAAGTGTTGCAGCACCAGTGCCTGTTGTAGTTAAAGAATTTTGTGTATTAGCGTAATTAGGTATATTTAAAACTCCTGAATTCAACGTTGATACTCCACTTGTTCCAGTTGTTGTCAAACTTGTTACTGCACCTTGAGGTAATGTACTTAATAAAACTTTATCACCCGCTCCATTTATATATTGTGTAGCATCACCTGTCCATGAGAAAGCTAGTGTACCATTGTTTGTTATAGGTGAGTTAGCTACATTTAAAGCATCACCTGTTGTTGTAGCACCAACACTTGTTACTGAACCCCCTGCAGGAATAGCAGCCCAAGTATTATCACCCCTTAAATATGTAGTAGCATCTGCAGTACCTGTTGCTGAAAGATCAGCTGTTACTGTTACTGATCCAGTTACTGCTGCATCTGGTGTAAGGTCAATAAAGTTACCATCTGTTGTGGTTACTGTATTAACTATGTCTGCTGGAACTGAAGGTATTGATGGAAAAGTAACTAAATTACCTAGACCATTAATATAATCTCCTGCAGCACCTGCAAAAGTAAATGCTAAATCAGGAGTTGTTGTAGGATTTGTTACTGCAACGTCTAATGCATCACCTGCCGTGGTAGAAGAAACAGTTGTAACTGTACCACTATATTGATCAGTAGAATCTATTGTAAGCTCAGTACCAGAAGTTCTGGTAACTGTTACATTAGTTCCACCTGTTATAGTTACAGGAGTATTTGTTCCGTCACTCCCATTTAAATTAATTTGTGTAGTAGCTGCTGGGACACCTAAGTTGTATGTTGTATCACCACCTGGAATAGTTGCCCAAACATTGTCTCCTCTTAAAAAAGAAGTTGCGTTTGCTGTCCCGGTTGCACTTAACGTAGATGTTAGTACTGGAACAGTTGAAGGGTTCACTACAGTATTAGTTATAAAAGTACTTGTTCCTCCTGATACAGAAGTAACTGTACCACTAAAGCTATCAGTTGAGTTTATAGTAACAACACCCGTACCACCTGATGGGCTTATACTTACATTAGTACCTGCTACAATTTGAGTTACTCCACCACTTCCTCCTGGAAGGTTTGATATTAATCCTTTTTTAATATCACCATTATCACTAGTATCACTAAACCAAATATAATCATCTGCTACTGGGGTTGTGGTTGGTGCAATAATTATTGCATTATCATTTCCTGCGTAATCTATATTTACTACTGGATCTATTGCAGTTCCTGTTACAGTTGTGCCTAAACCTCCTGATACACTTTTAACTGTTCCTTCTGCAGCATTAATTTTAACATTACCACTTCCTTCATCAGTTAGAGTTATACCCCCTCCTGCATTAAATGATATTGTATCTACTGTTGCATCTGATCCTGTTAGTTTTACTTCATAATTAGCACCATTAGCTGCACCTGTAAGGTCATATGTTGTATTATCATCAGATGGGCTTGGTAAAGTCACCGTTTTAACATTAACTGCCGTGGGATGACCTGTAGCATCTTGTGTAATAGAATCTACTACTGTAAATGTACCACCTGCAGCAGGTGATACTGCTGAGGTTGTATCTGTTCTATTTGTATTATTATGACTAAATGTAACTGATTCATTTCCATTGTTAGCTATAGAAGTAAGCTTTGCTCCTCCTATAAATAAAACACTTTCTCCATCTGTTACTGAAAAACCACCTTCACCACCTACATTCCATGAGCTCATTGATCCAGTACCATTTGTTGTCCACTCTAATCCTCCACCAGAAGATACAGTAAGAACTTGGCCGCTTGTCCCTACACCATTATTTGCTTCTATCTTAGCTACGGCATTTGCCATATCTAAGTACTTTACTCTTAATTTTTTAGTATCAGCTAAAGTATAAAGATCTACACCATCATAAGTAATATCACTATCATCAAGAGAACAAATCCCTCCATTCCACATAGGTATTGCGTTAGCAGTGTTGGTTCCTGTACATTCTACATAAGTTCCTGCTGTAACACTAAACTCAACATCAGATCCTGTGCTTGCAATAGTAACACCTGTTCCTCCTACAAGACTTACTGTATCTACAGTAGCATCTGAACCAGTAAGAGTTAGGTTTGTTTTACCACCGGCATCAGCATTAGCAAAATCATAAGTAGTATTTCCTGCACCATTGATTGCTGTAGCTAGATCAAATATAGAGATTAACTCTTGATCTAACTTAGGCAAATATGCCATGACGTTTAAAGAACTATCTTGTTTTGTAGATAGTACTAGGTAGTCTTCCCTACCTTCTTTGTTTACATCATATGGTTTTGGTGCATATTTCTTTTTGGAAAATAATCCAATTACATCTTGTAATAATGAGCCCATTGTTTTTTATTTATAAGTACAGTGCAGATAGTTTTACACTAGCTGTTACTGAACATGTTATTGTTATATTACCATTGACATCATTAAATGCATCAACTTCAAAAGGTCCTAAAAAACCTTCTTCACCAGCTGCTAAGCTGAGTACTGCATTTTCTTTTTTCAGTGTACCCAATAAAGGATCAATCACTGTTGTTACTACTGGTACAACTGTAGCTGTCATAGCTACTCCTCCACCATTAGCAACATGAAAAAATTGAACTGCTGTATTTGCAAGTGTATCACCACCTGCAGCCGGAGTAACCGTTGTAGGTTCTAAACCAGCTTGACTTATTTGTTGTGCTGTTAATATTGCCATGTTTTATTTTTTAACTATTTCTATATCCGTTTCTAAAAGCTTTAGATTGAACAGGTTCAGCTGCTCTAGTAGAATCCATATCACATTTGATTCCTGCTTTTGCAAGCCTTTGTCTTTTAGCTACTGCTTTTGCATTTCTCTTTTGTAGAGTCTTCTGATATACAGAAGTAGGGTTATAGTACCCATTCTCTACTTTACCGTCTCCCATAGGGAATGATATTTTCTTTGCCATAATTTTTATTTATTAAGTAGATGTGATCCATCACAGAGTCCATCAGAATTCTGAGTGTTTCCACATGTACATTGATTTCTATTATTCATGATATTCTTATTTAGAGTAATCTTTTCTAGCTGATCTGCTTAAATCTCCTGCGTTTCCACCATATGCCATTTTCTTATCCATCATTCCATCCATGACACCACCACCATTTGTGAAGCCCATTAAGCCCCCGCCTTTAGCCATTGATTCCATGTTTGCTTTTTGTGGAGTTATATCTCCATCACCTGCACCATAAGTAAAACCACCACCTTCTTTCATGTAGGCTTTTCTAGAAGTTTTTCTCATCATTCCTTTTTTAGTTCCCATAATTTCTAATTTTTATTTGTTAATGTTAATTTGATCCTGTTGATTGTTTTCTATTTTTAATTCCCTTTTCAAGATCTACTTTTCTAGCATATCCTGTATTTTGTAATAAGTCTGGGTCATAAGTTGTTCCTTTATAGTCTGTATAGATTTTTTTTAGTTTACCTACAGCTTTCTTTACAAAAGGCTTAACAGCTTTAGCTATTCCACCAAATTGTTTTTCATCTAAAACACTACCACCTTTAGTATAGCCCATAAGACCACCACCTTTAGCATAACTATGCATACGTTTTTTATTTCCCATCTTTATTTTTTCTAACTTTTTCAATTGACCTTCCACCAAAGTAGGCTCCTATTACTGTTATTAAAACCAGTTGTAGTAGATCTACCCAACTAGCTTTTACTTCAAACTCAATTACTCCTGCATCTATAAATACTAATAATACTGTTGACACTACTAAGAAAATAAGAACCATAGGTCTGACATTCTTTGATAGCCAGCTATCACTGGTCATATCAGAAGCCCATCTAGAAGAAATTTCTTTTTCCATTTCTGCTTCATGTTTTGCTACTAATTCTTTTATCTTTAATTCAGCTGCTAGCTTTTCATCATTAGAAGTAATAAGCTCATCTAAGACACCACCTATTCCTTCAACTAATTTAGTTGCTCCGCTTGAAAATAATTTTGTTATAAAGTTTGGCATAATTTTCTATTGATAAATTCTTATTTCTATTGGTGTGTCTAACAATACACTATCTTCTTCAGGTGCTAAACTAGAATCAAGCTTATTAGTAACTACTGTAAAACTAGAATTAGTAACTGCAATTACATTTATACTGTTAGGAGCATTTTTAAATACTGGCATAGGGTTTATTATAAAGTCATCTCCAGCAGATATTGGTGTAGACCAAGTTGCTCTATATTGTCCTACACCCACTCTTGACCATGTTAATGTTAATCCTGTGTCATTATATACTATATCCTCTGTTGGGTCATCAGTAAGACTTTGAGTTATCTTACATACATATGCTTGATAATAATGACTTAATGCTATTGCTACTGACTTAGGATTAGCTGTTGAACCTAAAGGAACACCAGTTACTGTTTCTACTCCATTACGTCCCCAAAATAAAACATTATCTGAATTATTTACAGTAAAGCCTGGTCCTGCACCACCTGGATTCTCATCATATACATTGAAGCTAGTCATACCACCACCCCCACCTGTTGCATAATTAGGAATGTTCAAAACACCACTACTTAATGTTGCTGCTCCAGATGTTCCAGTTGTAGTTAGACTTAAACCTGCACCTGCAGGAACGCTAAGTGATATTTCATTTGTACTATTAGCTACAGTTATATTACTACCTTGTACTATAGACTTAAAGTTTAATGTTTCACCAACTTTATTTTTCCATATTCCTGCTCCACTTCCAACATTAGCTGCAAGATTTGGTTCACCCTCTGTTGTTATTTCTATATAATCATTATCAGATGATGTAGCAAGAGTTAGGTTGCTGCTCATTGACTTTAGAGATCTAAAAAAAACAGTGCAGGCTTGTGTTGTTGCATCAATATCAGTTTTCTGATATACTTGTCCAGTACCTGATGCAGGGACTGTAGGAGAGTTTTTATACTCACAGTTAGAAGCAGCAACCTTAAAATCTTTTACTTTTATAAGTTTAACACTTTTATATGGTATAGGAGATGCAACACCTGTCATTTCAGGTTCTTCATTGACACCTAAAACTAAAACATCATTAACACCTGCTTTTTCAGCATATACTCCACGTTTAATTAAACTTAGTATGTCAGTTAAAATGTTCATTTCTTTTTGCTTTTACCACTATATGTATTATGGGTTCCTCCACCCAGCTTTTTCTTTCCTCCTTTAGAGAACTTTTCAATGCTTCCCATTATCATCTCAGATAATTCACCACCTGATCTCATTAGAAGTTTTGACTTTTGCCTTGAAAGCTTTCCTACCACTAAACTGTTTTTATTCTTTCCCATTATGCTTTTTAATAATCAAAAGTTAATGTTGCTATTACTAGATACAATTTAATTGTACTATAATTATACTCTTCATCTTTTGCTATAAATTCCCAACCTAATGCAAATCTATTATGAGGCCAGTGAAATGCTATCTCTAGTTGCCAGTCCATTAGTTTTTACATTTAGATTTTTTACAAACTTCTTTTTTACAATGCCCTAAGCAAACTTTGCCAAAGGTTAACCATTTAATAAGTATACAAATATTTCTCATCTTCCTTGACCTTTATATTGTTTTAAATAATTTTTACTCCCTTTTAAATTAGAAGCTTTTGTCTTTGAGTGTATGCCTGGTCTTTTCCTTCTTGAAGGTTTAACATAATTACCCGTTAATATTTTGGCCATTACTTACTCTCTTTTTTCTTTCTACCTTTTCTGGCTTTACCTTTAACTGCACCACCAAGGTCTCCAAGTTGACTACCAACTTCTTTGATTGCTCTACCTACATCAGCTAACTCAGCAGCTGTAAGCTTATAGCGTTTAACTATTTCTACCAAAGTCTTTTCAGCTTTTTCATCAACTGATGTTCTAGACCATATAGCTCTCCAATAATCTTGAAGACTATAAGTCCATAATACATTTATAAATTTCTTAAACATAATAACCTTATTTTTTTACACTATATAAATAATATACAAATTTTGTATCACTTAAGCAACTCATTGACACATATTAATGCTATCTTTGTAAAGCTTAGGGATCAAACTTATGTATATAATATACAAAATTTTAATCACTAAATTAAACATTAACCCTTAACATATAACATATGGATAAAATAAATCATCTTAATTTCAAACATAAATTAAACATTGAATTTCTCCCTACAGAAACTTTATTTGGTATTAGAATCATTAATTGTGAAGTACTTTGTAGTGATGAACAGTACCGTTCAATAGGTGGCCTGGAATTAGGATTTATTTTTTTTACAATAACTTATGTAAAATTGCTGTCTTAGACTTTTCTGTCTAGTCAAAATTTATTACATTATATATACCAAGTAGCTGCACAACTCTTCAGTGGATGTGCAGCTTTTTTAACCCATATAAATTACTATTATGAAAAACATCTTTGAACCTAGAGTAAATATCCTGCCGTATGAATACCCACAACTATTAGCATATAAAGATGCCATTAGACATTCTTATTGGATTGATACAGAATTTAATTTTACTGAAGATATACAAGATTTTAAAATTAATATAAACTCTAATCAGAAAGATGTTATAAAGAAAACAATGCTAGCAATTGCTCAAATTGAAGTTAATGTCAAAACATTTTGGGGAGACCTATATAAAAGAATGCCAATTACTGAGGTAGGAGATGTAGGCTTTACCTTTGCAGAGTCAGAGGTAAGACACAAAGATGCTTATGCAAGACTGCTTAGAATCCTTGGTCTTGAAGATGAGTTTAAAAATGTTGTAGAAGAACCTGCTATTGCAAACAGAATCAAGTACTTAAGAAAGTATCTAGATGGTACTAGATCTAGAGATAACAAAATGTATACTAAATCTGTATTGTTATTTTCTTTATTTATAGAGCATGTAAGTTTATTTAGTCAGTTCTTAATTATGATGAGTTTTAACAAAGAAATGAATGTACTCAAAGGTATATCTAATGTTGTTGAAGCTACCAGTAAAGAGGAAGAGATACACGGTAACTTTGGTGCTGAGATAATTAATATTATTAAAAAAGAAAACCCTGAATGGTTTGACTCAGAGTTTGAAGAGCTTATTGATTCTGCATGTAGAAAAGCATATGAAGCAGAGTGTGGTATCCTTGATTGGATATTTGAGCAAGGTGAATTAAGTTTCTTACCTAAAGAAACTATACGTCACTTTATAAAAAATAGATTTAATAATTCATTAGAAAAGATAGGTATGAAACCAATCTTTAATGTCAATGAAGATTTATTGAAATCAGTAGAGTGGTTTGACATAGAAATCACTGGAACAAAAGAGGGAGACTTCTTTTACAAAAAGAGTGTAGACTATAATAAAAAAAGCAAGAGTATCACCTTAGATGATCTCTTTTAAAAAAACCAATATGGAATATAAAAAGTATTACTGGCTAAATGATGATAGCAGAACCTTCTTATCAAGAGGATATATAACAGAAACACCTGAACAAAGAATTAAAGACATTGCCATCAAGGCAGAAAAATATTTAAACATCAAAGGCTTTGCTGAAAAGTTTGAGGATTATATGGCAAGAGGTTTTTTCTCTCTGTCTACTCCTGTATGGATTAACTTTGGCAAGCAGAAAGGGCTACCTATTAGTTGTTATGGTTCTAACATAGATGATAACTTAGATAGTATACTTAATGCAGGCCGTGAAATTGGAATGATGTCTAAGTATGGTGGAGGAACAAGTGCATACCTTGGAAACATTAGACCTAGAGGAAGTGAAATATCTACAGGTGGTCATGCTGATGGCCCTATACATTATGCTAGAATGTATGATACAGTTGTAGATGTTTGTAAACAGTCTGAGGCAAGACGTGGTGCATGTGCAGTATACTTACCTGTAGAGCATGCTGACATAGAAGAGTTTCTAGACATAGGTACTGAAGGCAATCCTATACAGAACCTACAGTATGGTATTACTGTCACAGATAAGTGGATGGAAGAAATGAAAGAAGGAGACAGAAAAAAACGTAAAGTGTGGGCTAAAATCATACAACGTAGATCTGAGTTTGGTTATCCTTATATAATGTTTAAAGATAATTCTAATAACAATTCTCCATATAAAGATCTAGGTTTAGATATTACAGCATCTAACCTATGTTCTGAAATACAATTACCAACAGATAGTTATAACTCTTTTGTTTGTTGTTTAGGATCTATTAACCTTTTACATTGGGATGAAATAAAAGAAACAGATGCTATACAAACATATGTATACTTTTTAAATGCAGTAATGGATGAGTTTATTATTAAAGCAGAGACAATGCCTGGGATGAAGAGAGCCTTTAATTTTGCTGAGAAACATAGAGCAATTGGCTTAGGTGTGTTAGGATACCATTCTTTATTTCAATCTAAGTTAATAGAGTTTGAGTCACTTGAAGCTAAACAACTTAACTCAGAAATATTTAGGACTCTAAAAGATAGAAGTGAAATTGCATCAAGAAAGTTGCATGGTGCATGGGGATACAGATCTTTAAGAGAAGGTTATGCTAATACTACTCTTATGGCTATAGCTCCTACAAAGTCTAGTTCTTTTATACATGGTGCTGTGTCTATGGGCATAGAGCCTATCAAGTCTAATTATTTTATTAAGGATCTTGCTAAATCTAAAACTGTATATAAAAACCCTTTTCTAGAAGCAGAGCTTGACAAGTATGATCTTAATACAGATAAGACCTGGAAGTCTATCCTTAAGAAAGATGGTAGTGTCCAACACTTAAACTTTCCTACCAAAGCTGTATTTAAATCTTTTGTTGAGATTACACCTAAAGAACTTGTTTTGCAGGCAGCACAAAGACAAAAGTATATTGATCAGTCACAGTCACTAAACCTAATGATTGACCCATCAGTATCTGCTAAACAGATTAATCAATTGTATTTATATGCTTGGGAGGAAGGGGTAAAAACTTTATACTATCAATTTAGTAAAAGTAGTGCTCAAGATTTTGCAAGAAATATTTTGGAATGCTCTAGCTGTGAAGGCTAGTAAGAAGCTTCTCGTCTAACAACCTCTATTGCTCTGACCATCCTAGGATAGTCTACAGGGCATAGGAGGTCTAGACCGGCTTTAGCTTTGAACTTTATAAATGCGTCTCCTCCTGAAAAAATTAATATGGTGGGCACCATTCTAATTCTAAATTCTTTCTTTAATGATGGGCACTGAGCTATGTTAGCTCTTAAATATTTTACACCATCAAGCTCATCTATCTTCTTCCAGTCTATAAAAGCATTGTCTTTATTAAACTCTGCCCAAAATTCTATAATAACTATATCTTCATCTTGATCACCTGAGTGTCCATTTATTTCGTTAGTAAAGCTATCATCACTAACCCATTGTTGACCCTGTATAGTTGAGGTAATAAACAATGCTAGAATAAATAACAGAGCCTTTTTCATAATATTATTTTTTGGTTAACTCATAGATTCTTTCTTCCATCTTTTCAAACTTCTGAAGTAACATCTCCACGTCTTCCTGAGTTTCCATTATGGTCTGTCTTACAAGTTCATCTTTTAAATCATATTCTACTCTTTCTATTGGTGGTTTGGGATTTTCCATAGCCTGAGCTATATCTGCCTTTAATGTAAACCACATAGTTGATAATGAAATTACAAAGCCCACTATCATCCCTATTGTTTTAAGATCTAAAGTTACTTTTGTTTGTTCTCCAATCTGAGGTACTTCTGCCATTGTTTTATTTTTTTTACTTAAATGTATAATTAAATCCTACTGTTGATTGAAACAGTTGACTGTCCCACATCTTGGAATATTCTCCTTCAACAAATACCCCAAAATTTTTATTAATCTTCCAACCTAAATTAGCACCAAAAGAATAGTCTGCCCATTGCTCTAGCTTAGAATCTTCTCTTAAACCTCCTTTACCCCAGTTATTTCTATTTAAATAAGAAACAACCTCATCTCCTTTTAAGTATCTGTGATATGGTAGTATATAATTTGCATATGCATGTACCCAGAAATTTCTTTTATAATGATAAAAATCCATTCCTACTATTGGTGCTATCTCACCAAATGCATCTATCTCTGAAAATGCCTCATTGTTAAAGCGGTTCATCAGCTGAGTAAATATAGTTTCTCTAAATTCTAAATCTGAATCTGCTACTCTATTACCATCTGGATCTAGCCAATACCAACCAGAAGTTTCATTACCATTTTCATCAGTTTCTGTGTAGTAAATATCATCATAACCATATTCAAATCCTAAAGTATACCAAGGGTTTGCTGGATATTCAAACTCTTCACCTGTATTTGGGTCAGTATACATTACTGTTTCATTTAACCAGATCTCAATTGGATTATAACCATATGCACGGGAGTGAGTACGGTAGATTGCACCCGCAGAGATGCTAAACTTTTCTCCTATGGGTAACCTTAATCTTGCTTCTGCTGACTCATAAGCTAGGTTTATCTTTCCTACTTCTCTTGACTCAACTTTAAATATGTGATGTTTGCCTGTATGCTTTATAAAAACCCTATGATTCCTGAAGTCTTCCCCTCTCCAACGTTCCTTTTCCCAATGTATTTGATATTCTAAACCTGCTAATGCAGATGTTGGTGCACTAAATGCTAACTGCTCTTCAGTACCATCATAAAAGTTTCTAGGTTTTCTTTCATAATTAAACCTTGCTAGTTTTCTAATACCAAAACCTATTCTATAATCAAATGGATATTCAGGTGTATTATCTACAACAACAGGAATATCATATAAACCACCCCCATCTCCTGTTCTAACAAAATAAGTTGACTCATCAGCTTCTATAGAATTATTTATATCACCAGCACCATATATAGTACCATACTTTAAAAAGTCTTCATAAAGACCCTTAAAGAATTGTTTTTTTTCCCAACCTTTTTTAAGTTTAATTATTTGATCTTCTGGAAGAGTATCTATTTGTGCTTGAAGGGGTGTATAAAATAGAATAAAGATGACCAGCAGATGTATACATTTTTTCATATATATAAATTAATTGTTTACTATGTACTGCTGGTTTATAATATAATATACACAATCTAAATGATCCTTAAAAATTATTTCACTGCAAATTTGACGTGTAAACCTTATTTTATATAGAAATCATCATTAGTTAAATAAGACTCCCATTTCTGAATACTATACACAATAGGAAACACATCCTTAAAGTTTTTGTATAACTTAAGTTCACCTCTTCTTTTACCTTTCTGATATACTATTGAACTATCTCCATAGAAATAATCTTCTTCTTTACCTCCTGCTTTGAGTCTCAGACCTTTATAGCCAGTTACTAATGTCATTCCTAATAGTTCAGATAACTCACCAAAAGTTCTAGTAGCAGCTACTGGATTACCAAACTGTTGGAATACTTGCTTACCTCCATCAGGAATCCAAGGCATAAATAATACCATCTCTTTGTAAATTCTGTTTACTTGATACTTAGATAAATTCTTCATTCTTCTTTCTAAGTCAGTATCATCTCCATCTCCAGCTAGTAATTCACTTAATATAGAGTTAATTAATAGTGCACTTGTCATAATAGCTATCTCACCCATTGTTCTATAAAACCCAAATAGTTTATTCTGTGCACGTTGATCTGCATTTCCACCGCTTCCATCAAAACCTTTTTGTGCTTGCATAAACCCTTTGCCGTAAGTACTGAATTCTGTGTTACCATTTCTAAGTTGTTGACCTGTGTATCTTAAAAAGCTAAGAGCAGATCTATATCTTCCTTCCATCCAACCTAGATTCTCATCAAAGTATTCTCTTTGGTATCTAGCTCTAATAGCTGGTGCCACCCACTTTTTAAATTGAACTGCAAGTTTACCTAATGTATGTTGTTGCATAACCATCCTATCTTCTCTAGCATAGTTACCATGAATTTGTTTATTTATTTCTCTAATCTTATTTCTTAGATCATATCTAAATTCATTAGTATAGTCTTGCTCACTTCCAGGAACTATTTTGTTATTCTTATCTACCTTAACAATCTTGGTAAAACCTTCTTTAATCTTATTTGTGTGTGACTTGGCATCATACATAAAGGCATCATATAAAGATAATGTTTCCCCAGTGTCTGGGTTAAGCATAGTAGTATCCATCAAGACAGCCATACCCATCTTAGTTTGTACATTGTATTCTGCTGCATCTTGCATTACATAACCCCATTCAGCTGCTCTTTCAAACCAAGTTTTACCCTCTGCAGTATCTGCTCCCTGTTCACGTAATTCAGACATCTTATCCATCATTCTGAACATATCTACAAATGCTTCATATTTACTATTAGCTCTTTTAGGATCATACTCACTTGATTTTAGACCTGGTATTTTACCAAATGTAATTACGTCAACTGCATCTGTCATTGCCGCACCTGTTCTTGAAACCATATCAGGCAAGGCTCTTTTATTAAACTCTCTTGTTGCTCTTAATTGTGCCTCTCTACTTACAAATCTACCTGCTAATAGTTCAATGTTATTGTTGACTCTACCAATTAAGTAGTTATTAAAGTTACCAAAAGGGTTAAAGGCTACATAAGATAAAGAAGATAGTTGAATAATTCCCTCAGCTATTTTATCACCCGCTCCCTTTGTAATATTTTCATTATCATAATACACTTGACTCATCCATTTCTGAGCTCTCTTCTTTGTATTTTCATTTTTAGCATACTTGCTTTTTGGTGTACCTGAAACCACACCTTTTATTTTATCAATGAAAGTTATACCTGATCCTTCAGAAGGTTGGTAATGTCTCTTTTCTATAACTGTCATCATTGCATTGAGTGTGTCATCAATGGTTGCCATTGTCTCAAAGTTTTCTGCCATTGCACTAAACTTAATAAGGCTGGTTGCTAAGTCAGTACTAATTTCTCCTACACTAGGTGTTGATCTTAACCTAGCTAACTTACCATTAATTGAAGCTATATCAGTATTGTAATCATCTTCTGTATATGTAGTGCCATCTTGCTTCTTACCTGTTTTATATTGGTCTTGTAAAGCACGTTTCTCTTTTTCTACCTGTTCCATCTCACCATCAATCTTTGGTCTACCTGTATAAAAGATAGGCATCTGATCTACAATATATCCAGTAACAGGATCTACCATAACTCCTTTTTGAGTTGAAGTACTATTAAACATATTCCATGTTTTACTCCTCACAGTTTTTGCATATAGTTGATTCCAAAGAGATGATTTCTTTTTCATAGTATTAATAGCAGCACCTTGAACTAAAGGCACTCTACCAAGCATATTATTTTTAACATTCTGTGGTAACTTTTCTAGAAGTTCATTTTCAAAATACTGTACAAACAATTCATAGAATTCTTTTTGTGCTATTCCTAACGCATCACTAGGATTCATAATGCTTCTATATTGTTCACTAGTCATATCTTGAGGTAAGCCATCTACTGGATTACTTCTTTCTAATGCTACTCTATACTTTACTTTTGGTGAGCGGTATGTTTGACCAGCTACTACAGCTCCAGTAGGTACCCCATCTATTCTAATTGCTTTAGTATACTCATTTACTTTAAAATATCTAGCTTCATACTTTGCATATTGTACATCAGAAACACGTGGTTTTCTATACCAATTTCCAAAAGGACTACCATCTTTACCAGGCACATAGTATTCTACTTTATCTCTTGCATCTTTAAATTCTTTTGTATATGTATGGTATTCACCATCATCATACTGACCATCTGTAGTTCTTTCAGCTCTAAAAAATGCACTAAATGCAGCTTTAGCATCTGCAAGATCTTGATTGTATTTTATCTTTGCACGGCCCTCTTTGGTTTTTTTAAGCTCTTCTATATCAGATGCTAAAATTTCTTCATATTGATATGGGTTATTATCATTATCATATAGCGGTGCTCTTAGTTCTTCCTGCTTTTTATAGTACTGTTGACCAATCTTTTTTACATAGTTACCTGTAAACTCACCATTCTCATCATATACTAACATATAGTTATATGCTGAATTACGTTTTGCATTAGGTGTAAGTTTAATTACTTGATTACCTGCTGCTTTAATTACACCCTCTCTTTCTGCAACTTTATCTAATAGCTCTTGTTTTTTAGACTTATATATTTTATCCATTAGAGCTAAAATAACATCACCTTGTGTAGCCATATCTCTAGTGTAGAGATCTGCACCAGATATGTCTCTTGCTTCTTTTAACAACAGCTCTAGATTTGCTTCTGTAAAGTAACTTCCTTCTTCACCATAAGCTCTATTAGATTTATTTCTAATAATTTCCTTAACATAATCATTAATAGCAGCATCTATTAAACCTTGTTGAGTCCCATCAGCACCAGTTAATTTATTAAGCTCTGTCTTAAGAGATAAGATTAAAGATCTTTGTGTTGCATTTAAAGGTGCTAAATCTTCAATACTTTGTAAACCCTGAAATGTTTTTACAAACTTATCAAAATTTAAAACATAAGTAATATATTCAGGCTTAGCAAAGTTCTTAGGATCTTGAACATAGCTACTAAACTTTCTCACTTGTCTGAGTGAGTCTTGTAATAATTCTGAATAAGCAGAAGATCTAGCTATAGGCCCTTCACTCATTGCTATATTAATAAAAGCAATTGTAGAAGCTAACTGCTCTATTGCTTCATCTTTTGTTCTATCAATAAATATAGAAGCTTTAGCTAATTTCTTTGCCTCAAGCAAATCTATTTTATTTATTAATGATAATTGGTAATCTTTAAGTATGCCGGAAATAACATCATATACTGGATCTTCTGGAACTGGTGTAACTGTGTCTGCTATTCTTTCACTTTCTTCTACTAAATCTGCAGGAACAACATCTGGATCAACCAGTTTATCTTCCATATCCTTAGTAAGCTCATCCAACTGTTCCTTCTTAGTTGTGTCAGGATTGAGCGGCATAAGCATATTAACATAATTAATATTCTGAGATATAGGATGATCTACCCATTGATCAGACTTAATACTTCCATTAAACTTTTGGTTCTTTCCTTTACCAGTTATATCAGCAACTAAATGAAAAGTAGATGCAGCATAGTCTCCCATATATACATCATATCCCATGTTCTGGAACATTCTTCTATAAATGTTTACCTGTAAATTATGTTGACCTCTAGTAGATAATTTATCAATTCCTTTTTGCTTCAATAAACTATCTTCACTTAATGCCCACTCTTTATCATAGTATACAGTTTGTTTTCTTCCTACCTTTGTATCTTCTGTAGTATAGGTTTTTAAAGAATTTTTTGTGGTCTTTAAATCTACAATTTTAATAAAACCATTTTTATCTACAATAACTAAATCAGCTGTACCAGCCATTTTTGTTGCTTTGTCAAATACTACAACCTGAGATAAAGCAATAGATCCTTCAGGCATTATATTAGTTAGTGTAGTTTGTAATGTATTATAAACAGTTTTAGCAGTCTCTAGATCTACAATTTTCATTTGATCAAATACATCCTCTACACTACGGTGTGTTACCAAAGCATCTAATAAAGCATCAACATCATTACCAATATCTAAATTAAGCTGAACATCTTCTAAATTTTTAAGAGTGCCTTTAATTGCTGTAGTAACTGAGGTATATGGTTTCTGCTGAAGCTTATCTGTTATATCATAGTATGTATGGTTCTCCTCATTCAAAACAACAATAGTTTCTCCTGAGTCTCCTCTTTGCATTTCCTCTTCAGTTTTAAATCTGCTACCAGACAATGAATTAACTTCAACATCTGATGAGTTGGCTACATGAAATAAACTTTTTATTATTTCTGCTTGTACCCCATTAGCTTCAGACAAGGCTTGATCAACTTGCTTTTTCTTTTCTGGAGATAAACTAAATCTTATCTTTCCATCAGCCCTACTCTCCAGTTTAAATTGTATTCTTTCTGTATTTAAAAGTTTAGCAATATCACTTAAGTTACCACTTGGGTTTATATCTTTTACAGATAAAGGTGTACCTGTTAAATACTCACTAAGGTTATTTATAAGTTCCATAAACCAATCCATAAACTCATTTACTTTGTCTAGGAATCCTTGGCTAGGGTTAGTTTCATATTCTTTCTTAAAGTGTCTTGATAGGGCTTGTGTTACTATTTCTAGATTTCTTTCAGTATCACTAAAGTTTCTGGTATTTTCATTATACTCAGCTTTTATCTGCTGAACCATTTCTGGAAAAGTCTTGCTGGCCTCTGCTAATAAACCATTAAATAATTCAGGGTTGTCTACTTTGATTGCATCTACTAGAGGGTGTAGCATTTCTTCTATTGCTGTCTCATCAGTTACTCTACCTTTTATTAAGTATGCTGTACCGTTTACATAAAAAGATTTTACATCTTTAAATTTAACATTACTTTTTTTCCATTCTGGAAACATAGAAAACATATCTGCAGCTTCAGTAACACTCAACATTTCTACATTAACTTGTGGAAACATTCTTTTTAAGTGCATAACTACCTCTCTAGACCTATTAGTATCCCATGACCTAGTCTTTTCAAGTACATCTTTATTAGTAAATAAATCCTCATTTACAATCAGCCTATATGTCTTTGGTGTTCTTTGTAATGTAACTGTGTCAGCAGGTATATTGTTTATTCTTAAATATCTATATAGCTTTTTAACATTAGCATCTAAAAACATTGAGTCATATTCTCTTGTAACTGGGTTGGAATTATTAATTAAAAATTGTCCCTGGAATGTATGACCTATATGCTCTCTACGTAAGTTATCTAATAAGCTTAATGCAAATGATTTTTGTTTTAAAGCAAAAGCAACTTTCTGATCTGACAGCATTTCATTAGCCTGAAAAGGTGTAGGAAATGCATCTGAGTTATTAATGTCTTGCCAAGTATTTATAACACTATTAGTTCTTACTTCTGTTTGAAATACATCTTGTAGTGCTTTATATTCTGCAGTATTTTTATTTGGACATCTTGCCATAGCTTATATTATTTTATACCTAGACATTTTAGTTGATCTAAAAAAGCTTCTTGGTTTTCTTGTTCTGTTTCCTTCTCTTTAACAAAGTTATCATTATATTCACTAATCATATTACTAAAAGGAAATAATTTATTTTCCATCATAATACTTTTATTAGATGGATTACTCATAATGTTTGCATAACCTTCAGACAATAAAGGAAACTGTGATGTTTCTCCAAGTATATCTTCTGCAAACATTGCATATTGTCCTTGTTCATTTACATCTATTGTTGGTAATGCATTTTCTGTATCTTCTAGAGTATTAATTTCAGACTCTATATTTTCTATTGCAGCACTTTTTTCTAAAAGGTTTTTCATCAGAGCATCTGTATCAGCCATATTTATACCATTAGCTTCTACACTTTTATCTGTAGCAACTATATCATTAGTTGTGTCATTCAACACATCTAGCTCTATAGCAGCAGCTTCTGACAAACCAAATTCCATCTTATCCATTTTACTTTCCTCTGAAGTTTGATTATTTTTATTCTTTACATACTCTCTATTTTCAGCATAGGTTGGTCTACTAAATTCTGGAGTATTAAACATAAAACCTATAGCTGTTTGTTGATTTGACCCATAAGTTGGAACCTCAGAATATTCAATTGTTAAGCCTTCTTGTTCTGGATTTGCTTTATATGTTTTATATGTTGCTCCTCCAAGCTCTGAAACATTTGAAATTCTTATATAATTCTTAATACTACTCTCATCTTTAAATTTGATAGTAAGCTTATCACCTTTTAATGTAACCGGTTTAGGTAACTTTTTAATCTCACTTCGTACTAAGTTAGGTAACAATGGTCCTGTTATGTTAGAAGTTAAATACCCATCTTTAAATTCCTCTATCAATTCTTCTTGAGTAGAATTAAATGTAGTTCCAAACGTTACTTCACCTTCTAATGTTTTTCTTACTGAGTCAACTTGATCTAAGTAATCATTCAATACTTGTGGTGCAATTGCAGATAGTAAAGAACCATATCCTAACTGTAATCCATCTTTAACCATTATGTAGTTTACTATTGCTTGTGCATCATCTTTAGTTTGTACATTGGTGTATAGTTTATTAAAGTCATTTACAAGGTCTAATTTTTGAGCAGAACTAATTTGTCTAAATGTATTAGCCATAGCTAAATTTAAACCAGTTGTATTGTCAATGTTATCAGCCTTAGTAATGTCCAGAAAGTTCATAATAAAGAAATTATTTGGATCATTAATTTCTGCCCAATCAAATAATCTTTGTGTTACATCTACAATAGATTCACTATCACGTGATGGATATAGTATTTGGTTATTTAATGTAGCAACTTTTCTACTATTATTATTCATCATATGATTATCATATGCCTTAATTGTCAAATAAGATAATAGATCTAATCTTACTTTTTCTTTTGTTTCTTCTGTAAATGATAGATCATTTGTATTCATCTCTTTAAATACTTCATCAGCTAATATGCTAAAATCAGCACTTGCAGTTAAGAATGTTGCAGGCAAAAGTTTTTCTTTGATTTGATAAAATATTTTTAAGTATGTGTTTTGGAATGTCTTACCCTTATAAATTTTAGACAAGTCAATAAGAGCTTTAGGATCCATTAACTTTTCTATACTTTCAGCTTTAGTATTTATATCTACTATACTTTTACCTAAACCTTTAGTAAGTCCAGTAATGGCACCCATGTTTCCAGTAAATGCAGTAAGGTTTAAAACTTGTAAGAATAGTTGTAAAATTTGTTTTTCATTTTCTGTGTTGTCATTATTGATTGCATCTAATAGTATTTCATCTGTAATCAAACCAGTTTGTCCTTTTTGTTCTGACTCACTTAATTCAGCTTTTACTAAAGCAATAATACCAGCATCAAACATATCTGTTTTGTTTATAGCTGCTGTATAAAGCTCTTGAACTTTTGGTACATTTATTAATAACACGGCAGTCTTAAGTGGAATACCTAATGCAACCATATTCATTAATACAGCTGATGCATTTCTATTTAAACCAAGCTTACCAACATTACGGTCTTTAGCATTATCTGTTGCCATGGTAACTAAAGAAGAATTAACATCTTGCTTTCTATCACCATTCTCCATTACTGTAACACCATATTTAGAATAAGGCTTACCGTTAACTGTAATTGGTGATTTCAATTCAGATTTATATTCAGTCAATAAACTTAAATATAAATTAGGCAATACAAATGCACCAATTGATGCACCCTTATTAGCTTTAAAAGCAAGTATCTTACCATTTAAATTATTAATATCTGATACATTTTCTTCTACTTTTTTCTTAAAATAATCTGACTCATTTGCTAACTCAGTTAACACATCTGTGATTATCTGTTGGTTAGCTGATTGATAAGAAATAGGAACTCCTGATTCACTTTCCGTCACACCGGTATTAGATACCAATGCATACTTAAGATCTACAAGTTTATTGTTAAGTGGAGCTGCATAAGGAACACCAAATTTTGCAACATACAGTTTGTATTGTGCTTTAGTAATAGGAAGACCTAATACTTTTAGTGCTTGTAAACCCCTTTCACTTAAACCTGCATCTGTAACATTGTTTTCTTCTGCTAGAGTTATAGGAGTTTTGGATTCTGATTGTTCATCAACCCATAAATTAGCTGCTTCTGCATATATATTTCCAGACTTAAGAACTCTTTCACTTATATATCTGAAGTATTCATCATAACTTCCTTCTTGGCTATACTCTATAAACTTATTATCTTTTACATAAAACTCTTTAATTAATGCAAAAACTTTATCTATATCAAAATCTGCACCTGATATTTCTATTAGTTCTTGAGAAAACATTGCAGTAGATCCATAATAAGCTGGCATAAAGTCAACCATTCTTACAGCCATAGCAGAATGATTATCTTGTGTAGGTATTCTTACAGCAAACATTTTACTTATAGCTTCAGGCATTTCCATTGTACCCTCTTCAACTAAAGTCATAATATCTTTATAGTGAGCTGGCATTATCATTTCTGAATATCTTTCTCCTGTAGCTGTAGACTTGTCTTTAGGATCAGTATATCCCATTAAACCAGTTCTTAATCTATCTAGTACTACCACACCATTGTGATCACCTTCTACTAATGAATCTAATTCAACTAAAGCTTCTGGATTTTTTTCAAAAACATTTTCTCTAATTACTTCAGATCTTACTGGTACTCCGTTTGCATCTACTTCATATACTCTTCTGTATACTTTATTTCCAAAATCAGAAACCAAAGTTAATGAAACTCCTGGAGCACGTTCTGATAATGTACCCTTACTAAAGTAGCTTAAGAATAGTTGTTCAAATTTCTTTACTGTTACAGGGTTGTTTAAATCATAATTCTGTACACCATCTGTTGATGAAAAGAAATCTAATAAGGTCTCTGATGATTGAGAAGCTTTTAAACTATTAACTGCATAATTTAAAAATGCTTGAAGATTAGGTGTAAGTTTTCCTTGTTCTTTAGATACAGCTAATTCATCGTAAGATGTCCCTAAAGTAAATATTAAGTTTCTTCTATCTTTAAATTTAAGCTCAACTCTTTGTGACACAGCCTGGTTGTATGCTGATCTAATTTCTCCAATTGTCATATCCAAAGCAGCAACATAAACACTATCATCTTGTTCAGATGTTAATATCTCTTTAATCTGTGTAGGATCAATTATATCTAGTTTATTACTAGGATTAAGAACTTGTAACCCCATCATTCTAGCATCTAGGTTTGTTACTTCCTCAGTAAATTCTCTTGTATTACCTAGTTGTTCTATGTTATTGATGTTTTGCTTCATCATCTTAGAAGCAGATTCAGGAGCAGCAATACCAAGTGTTTGTGCACCTTCTTTGTTCTCTATAGCTTCTAGTTTAACTCTTAAATTATGTAGCTCAATTCTATTTGGTTTAGCAACCCACTTGCCTTGATCATCTAATGTTGAAGTATATTGTGGTGTCAACACAAATGCAGACATCTTTAAAAATGTCTTACCATCTCCATAAACTAGTTTCTTAGAATTCAACATAGCCTGTTGATCTACTAGTCCTATTGGAGATTGTTCATTACCAAACAATTGATTTGCTAGATCATAAGTTCCTAATGGCAAAGTCTGACCACTCTCAATAGCATCAATTAGTTCTGCTTGTGCTTTTGTAAGTTTACCAAAACCAAACCACATGTATCTAAATGCTTTAGTAGTTATATACATTTGGGCATCAGCTCTATCTATATCTTCTCCTGTAATAGCTGATTGACCTTTTGGTTCTTCAAAAGTAATTAAAGAAATATCTTCTACATTGTGATTTACTCCCAGTAAAGGTGCAGAGAAAGAACTATATGCACTATAGTATGCTGCATTTTGCATCTTAGCCCTTTTAACCTGATCAATAGGATCCTTTAAAGACATAGCTTCATCTCCTAATAAAACTTGATTTATAGATAATGTATTAATATAATCATTAATAAATATTTGTTTTAGGTTGTGTTCTTCTAAATAATTTAAATTAAGAAGTCTAGCTGATTTTAATGTTTCTTTTCTAGCTACCCCTTGTCCAACAGCTAATCCATCTTTAATATATTTAGAGAACTGATCCCTTACATTTAGTTCATCTAATGTGTCTTGAAATTCATCAAACTGAATTTCTAAACTTTTACTAATGTCTGCTTTTAATGCACCAATACTTGTGTCTGCTGCAGATAAAGCATTTTGTAATGTAATTGTATTACCTTCTTTACCTTGTTCAATAGCAACTCTCTCTAGTCTTGTTCTTAATTCTTCAGAAAGAGCAAGTTTATTATTGTTAATTTTAAAGGCTCTTCCATTTTCATTAACATTGTATCCTTTGATTAATTGTCTACCTGCATCATTTAGTTGTTGTGCTTCTCTGTTTATTCTAGAAAACTCTGTAGCAATTTCATTAACAACAATATTAATGGCTGTATCAGTTATTTTAACTTCACCATTTACTGTCTCAACTGCTTTAATAACAGGTAGTCCAAGCATGTCTCCTGTATTAGAAGCTTCCATTACTCTAACAAGAATAGGGGCTATCCCTACTTCATTACCTTCTGCATCTAAGACTCTGTCTACTTTATTACTTTTTGTATTAAAGAATGCAGTGTAATTATTAATCATTGTAACCGCAAACTCTTGAGGAGTAAACTCACCATATGTTTGAGTAGACTTAATACCACTTATAAATTCATTTAAATCTGCCTCAGAATTTAATTCTTGACCAATCTTACTTCCAGCTATTCTAGAAATCTGCAGCTTTTGTTTGTTAGACATGTTTCTAAATGCTGCACTATTTAGTAAGTAATTATTAGTTAAGTATGGATCAGTAGCTTTTAAACTATCTAGTGTACTAATATTATTTAATGCCTTAACTTGTTTTAAATGATAAGTAGGCAACTGATGTGCAAATACTAAATCACCATTAGGGTTTTTAAATACTGAAGCACCTACTGTCTCATCAAATGCTGCATTGTTTTGAGATAGCTCATATAATCTAGAAGCTATACCATCATTGCCTGTACTAAAAATATTTGCATTACGTTGTATACCAAGCCTAAGCTCTTCTATAGTTGTAACATACTCATTAACTGTTTTGCTAGTTTGATTAAGACCTATTTCATTTATACTTAATTGATCAATATTATTTCTAACAAGACTAGCTTGAGATACATTTAGTACAGATGTTGGTTTGCTCTTTAATGCACTAAAACGTATATACAATGGGCTAAGTTTTATTCCTACTAGGTTAAATAAATCTAAAGAATATTTAGAAGCCTTTTCAGATAATGCTTTATTTGTTATTTTTTTCTGGGACGTTAATAAATCATTTAAACCATTAAGTAGTTCTTCTATTTGATTCTCTACTTTTTTATTATTAAATCTTTTTTTCTTACTTATAAATGCTTGATTCCATTTATCTAGTTGTGCATTAATATCATCTCTTTGTGCAGCAGAATATATTCTAACATTACCATATTCATCTCTTTCATTAAATATATAATTTACTCTATAATTTTGGAAACCTTTAATTATTGACTGTAAAAATCCTGGATCTTTCATTACAAAATTAACTGGTAAAGGATCTTTACTTAATAATGTCTCAGGACTAATACCTGCTCTATTTAATATTCTAGTTACTACAGCACCTGCATGTGGGTTATCTACCCCAAAAGCATACATCTGTTCTAAAATTTGTTTAGTGTCCTCTGTATTTTTAACAGCCTTTAGTAAAGCATTGTAAGCATACTGTGCATCTACCGGAATAATAAGTGGTTTAGTACCAATGTTTTTATCACTACTTTCAAGTTCTGTATTACCATACAAATCCATGACAAGACCCTGATCATCAGCAACTAGATTTGTTGTTGCTATAAAACCTCTTATAAATGAACTTAAAGAATTAAAACCTCCAATCAATGAAGCATCTTTATCATATTGAGAAGTTGTTCTTACTCCACTAGAGTCTTCAAATTCATCTAAAGTAAATTGTTCATTCTCTACTTGTGTTCCTATTGTGTTTAGTTGAGACACAACAGCTTTAGTTATTTCTTCAGGGTAAATATTAAATGCATCTTGTATAATACTTAATTCAGCAAGTTGTTCTTCTGTTAAAGATTCATTAGCTGGATTTAGTGGATGATATAAATTTTGAAAGTCACCCATCAAAACTTCTAAAACAGATGCTGGGTTATATGCACCTTTTATTTCACTAACTCTATTTAAAAACATTGCTGCCATACTACCAATTAATGGGTTAGATATGTCACTGTTTAAATAAAGAGTACCTGTTCTTATATTTCCTGATACATCTTCTACTTGTTCATTACTATAAGGCAATAATGCATTAGCTACAATTGGTCCTGCATTCATAGCAGCAGTAAACTCATTCTTAGCTACTTGAGCTTGTTGATATTTTCCTGTATCAATATTCTTAAATAAGGTTTGAAGCTCATCTTGTGCAACATTATTGAATAGAGATTTGAGCCATTCCATAAGTCTAGTGAAGAAAGACTTAACTTCAGCATCCACATTAGAACTTTTGGGATCCATCTTAAACTTCTCAAATTCATCTGCAAGATATTCCTCATAATATTCATTTTCTAATTCCTTCTCACTCATGTTAGTATAGGTACTAGCTGAGTTTCTAAATATTCCTAATTCTTTCTTAAAGCTTTTTCCTTCTGCTCTAAGTTTTGCTCTTACTTCTTTTCTTGCTATGTTACGGAACTTAACTATTTCTTCTTGAGATAGTAGCATTCTAAACACACCATGAAAAGCTTCATGGTATTTAAATGGAGATAAAGCTTTTGTAAATATAGTTCCTTGTACACCATTTCCTATACCACTCATATTTAGCATAAATGCACCTACACGTTCATTATTACTCTGGAAGTTATCTCTTAGATTTCCTAAAGTCTCAACAGAAATGTAATCAGGTAAATTAACACTAGCCCAATCTATAAATGTATTTATCTCTTCAACCTCTAATGGTGTTAGACTAGGTTTTAAAAGTTTGTTAGCAATTTTTGCAAGCTGCTTATAGTTCTTCACTAACCTTTGATACTCTTTACTATTCTTTAATGTCTTAGCGTGATCTTTAAAAAGTACACCTGCAAGTAGCTCTTCCTTATATACATCTAGTTCTTGCTTAGCTCTTTGTAAAGGGCTTTCCAAAACCTCAGTTGCTTCTGCTTTACTACCTCTTCCTCCTTGATTTAAAACTAAAAGTTCTATTTTAGACTCTAAATATTTATATACATTTTCTTCACGTGCATTTAATTCTAATCCCCTTAATATCTTATTAACTATAGGCTGTAAAGTCTGATTACTATATTCTTCAAATTCACTTTCTAATTGTTCATCAAACAATTCATCTGATATTCCATTTATTCCATCATCTCCCAATTCTTCATTTGTAGGATTCTCTAATGGTTTAACCTCATCTGGTTTTAAAGGACTAATAAATGCAACATCTTTAGAAGCCTGTATAGCTGCATCATCACCTGTTACTCTTAATTTTTGTTGCTCTACAACATTAGGTAAAACATTAGTTCTACTTTTTTCTAGTATTGTTTCAACTGGTGCACCATCAGGAAATGACTCTCTAAAATTAGCTGGTGAAAGTTTGACTCCTTCTGCTCTGACTGCTTCATCTTTATTAAAGTCATCTAATAAAGTTTGCATTTCTTTTGTAGAACCTAGTTTTGCATCTCTTACTACATCTTTACTTATTTCTATTCTAGCTTTTTCTTCAAAATTATCTTTACCTAATTTTTTCTTTAATATAAGTTGTGGTTGTCCAAATGGACTAACTTCTAAATCAATAATATAACCAGGCTTATTACTTATAAACAACTCATTGTTTGTCTCTTCATTAAATTTTTCATTAAATAATACATCTCCTTTTTTATTATCTTTAAGTGTATCTTGAGCTCTAGAAATAATCCTAGTATACAAACTAGTAACTTCCACTAGTGTTTTCTTTCTAGATTTTAAATTAACTGGAGCATAGGTTCCATTAGGTAATTTAATAATAACATAGTATCTATCACTACCTGTGATCATGTCATTATATCTATCTCCTAAACCTTGTTTTACATCAGCTCTAAGTTTAGATTGTGCATCACCTTCTAAATTAGTTACTGTTTGTACAGTTCTTTTCCCTAAATCAGGATCATATTTAAAATCATATATAAGTATACCACCGTTTCCATCTGAATCATTATACAATAAATCATTTACAGGTCTAGATATTTGCTGTCCTTTTTCTGGATAAGCAACTCTACCACCATCAACCTTAAGACCAAACTTACCAAAACCATTTATAAATGATACTTCTCCACTCTCAGTTGTTAATCCTAATTCATCTAACTCACTGACTATTAAAGCATTTAATGCAAAGTTGTTATGAACTAAATTTAATAATTCTTTATTAGACATGTTCTGTACACCTCCTGGATATATAGTGTTCAGCATTTGACTTTCTGACATACTACGTGGATCTACCGGATTGCCTTGTAAATCTTCCATTACTACATATTGGTTGTTTAAAAATGCAAAGAAGTTCCCCTCATTTGTATTTGGTTTTAAACCAACCTTAAGTAATGCATCCATTAATCTACTATTAATAGCTGCATCCTTAATTCTTATACCTATTTGGTATTTACTTTTTACAAGTTTAACAAGTGGGTTAGGAGATAAATATTGTACACCATCCTTACCTGTTATACTAAATGGCCTTTCACTTACTTCACCACTATTTTCTGGAACTGAAATAACAAATTCAAGATTTGCTAATTCATCAGCAGATAACATGCTAACAATAAGATTATATCTAGCTTCTGCTTCACCAAATGACCCACTATCTTCACCTTGATTAACTGCCTTATATGGTGTAATAGGTTCATTAACATCTATACGTGCTACATTAGCATTAAACTTAGTAGTATCTAAATCTTGTTTTGTGTATACACCTTTAAATTGTCCTGGCTGTAAAGTAATAGTATTACTTTTTAGCTCTTTTTTATTTGGTGTATTTAATGCAGCAGGAATTATTTTTAAATATCCATTGGCTGCTTCACCAGGATTACTTAGAATAATAAATGGTTCATTATCTTTGTATACAAGCATCCCTTGATTTAAACCCTCTACTCCATCAAAAGGAAATATTGATGTATCAGGTGCTGTTGCTTCTATTATCTTATATGCAGCTAGTGCTTTACCTAATGTACTAAATGCTCCAAACCTATGTACTAGGTTTTTTTGATCTAAGAAATTTAATAACTCTTTGGATAAATTATTACCATTTAAATCTGTAAGCTTATACTGAGTATCTCTTTTTCCTGTCTCTACATCAACAGTATTTATTCTTATAAGTGCTGCAGTAGATCCTTTCTCTATTACTTTTCTGTTTGCATCTCCTGGTATATTAGATCCTTTATCAGGGACTACATCTACATTTGCAAATATATCAGATAGCTTTAATCCTAACTGATCTAATACTCTTCTTACTTGAGGGTTTTCTTGTGTCTCTCTAGATAGTGCCCATTGTTCAAAACCTTTTTCAGAAATAACTTGCTCAGAGCTTAATGGGCTAATATATTCTATTTCTTGAGTACTAGGATTATTAGACATTTTACCAGCTGCCCAAATCTTTTTTAATGCATTAAAACCATTTTGTAAATTTACACCTTCTTGACTATCTCTCCATCTATCAAATGATATTACTGGATCACCCATTATAGATGCTGTAGCTTGATACTTTCTATATTCTTTTTTTAGTAGAGCATTAAGCATTGGTGTATTATTTGGTTGATCCAATACAACATCAATACCCATATTACCTAATGTATCTTCTACATCAGCAGCAGCTTCATTTGATAAATCACTTTCTGTTTTTGGTTTAGTTTCTGGTTGCTCAAACACATCTTCTTGAATCCCAGCATATGTTCTTAACTTCTGTTTAATTTGTTCATGTAAAATCTTATCATAAATTACAGAGGCCCCATCTGAATCAATACCTGATACCTGATTGGTTTCAGTATAAGCTGTTTTAAGATATTTAATATCATTTGTTTCTAAAAACATTTTTGTTTCTTCTGGATCAAAGAAAACAGAAGGGTTTAATGCTAAAAATTCACTCATCAATTGATTAGCTTCTTGAATACTTACATATTTCTTTAATTGTTTTTCAAAGTTTTCTTTTACTTTTGAAAAATATTGTTTGTTGTATTCAAGTTGTCTATTAAAAATTTCACCAAATCTTTCTGGGTTACCTAAATACTCTATAGCTTTATCATATACCTTAGCTCTTTCTTTTAGAGCAATATGATCTACTATATCTATTAATGCTTTATTAATATTTTCTTCACTTACAAAAGAATCTTGAGTTTCTGCAAGATATTTTACATATGCTGCAAATGCAGGACTTAATTTTTTAATATTTCTTCTGTCAAATGTTCCTTTTCTTTTTCCATCTGACTTAGTAGTATATTTAGGATCTGTTAAGATAGCTTTAATAGCTTCTAATTTTGCAATACGTTCTGCTTTCTCAGCAATTTGTTTAGTTTGTGGTGCTTGATCAGAATCTTGAAATACTTGTTTCTCAGCTTTAAGCATCTCTATTTCTGCATCTATACTTTCTGCACTAAGAAGTACAGTAAGGTCTTTAGCTTCCATTTTTGCAAAGATTGGTTCATTCTCTAATAAAGAGTAAATCTTATTTGATCTTTCTAATGCTTGTGTAAAACCATCTTTGGTAAACATATACAAGAATCTAGCATGATTCCATGCATTTGCACTTAGTACTTCTTGTGTAAATTCAGGAGTGCCTTTTTTAAATTTAGAAGGATCAAAAGGTTGTGGAAATTTAGCTACATCATCTAGATAGTTTTGTTCTTGTTTATCTATAGCCTCAACCATATTAGTTAAACGCTCTCTTATCTTTCCATTTTTAATATCAGATTTCTTTACTCCTGCTGATCCTGAATATGCCTCATACAATTCTTCATTAGTAAGTTTCAACATGTCAGTTAACTGATCCCTGTAAATTTGTGATGTACCGTGTTGAAATATAGTATACATTTGTTGGAACTTAGAACCATCTTGCTCATCTTTAAAAGCAAACATGTCTTCACCATTGGCAGCTTTCATGCCATCAGCCATTTGCTTCTGCATAAAGAAATTAAACTTGGTTTCATCAAACAATGAAGTAGGATCATCAATCTGATTATTCCATACTGTATTGTGTTGTTCTAATATATCTGCTAGAAACTTATCTCTTTGTTCTTTGTATTCAGCCCAAGCTTCATTTTGTCCTTTTGTACCAAATACACCTCCGTCCATTCCTAGACCAGAAGCTGCTTGGTTTGCTCCATACTTGTATATAGAAGGAACTCCTTGAAAAAATAATTTCTGAGGTAATTGTACTACACCGCCCATTAAAAACCCAGACATAAATACACTAAATCCTTCTGAAGATAGCTGTGACCCTATACCATTAGCAATCATAGTATTTCTAAGTTCCATTCCACCAGCTAATGGATCTTTCATAATTTCATTATAGTATCCTGTAGTTGCTGCAGATACTGCTTCTTGGGATACTTCTTGTACACCTTCTGCTATATTAGCAGCAGCATATCTTAACATGGCTGCTCCACCACTTCCTACTAAACCTTTCCATCCACCTGCTTTTACTTTCTTCCAAGTACCAGCTAGATTTGCTCCTACATTTTCAAATACATTTTTGTTTAATACACCCTTAGCATTTCTTGTAGCTCCTGTTTGAACTATACTTTTAAAACCTCTTCTATAAGAATCATTAAATACTCTACTTAAAGTTCTATTAAACCCACCCATTGCATTCCCTAGTACAAACCAGTTACTAGCATATATAATAGGTGCATTGGCCATAGTAGTATAAAATGAACCTTTACTTGCTGCTGATTCAATCTTTGCCATTTGATCAGGTGTAACAGGTCTACCTGTTTTTGCTTCATGTATTCTAATACCATCTCTTACAAGTTGGTTGTAAACCATACCACCTTCCAACTTGCTTTCTGCTAATGCTAAATTTATTGCTCTTACATCTCTATAAAAACCACCAAATGTACTAGCTGCTTTTGCTATGTTAATACCATTTTGTGTTGCATTTTGTGCAGTCTTAAAATTCTTTAAAGCATATACTGTATTAGGTGCAAACGCATTTCCTAAAACTCTTCCACCTGTTTTAGCAGCAGACCAAAAGTCTTTAGCTGCGTCAGCACTTTTTAAAGTTTTATAAATATCTCTACCAGCTTCCAACCCTCTAAATACATTAAATACTCTTGCTCCTTCAGTCCCTATTCTTTTTAAGTTTGCTGCAGTTCTGGATAATAATACTGCATCTGAAGCAGGATTTAAAAAACCTTGTACTCCTGCAGCAGTAAACAATGCTAACTCTTCTATAGCAATAGATCCTATAATACCCATTGTATATGCAGAGTTTAACAGCAGGTTGTTAGTCCAAGCCATACCCCCATCTCTTGAAGAATTACCAACTCTCATTGCATCTTCAAATTCCATTGCAGTAGAAATATCAGGTGCGTATGCATAGTTGTCTCCATCAAAAAAATCTCCTATAGATCTGTATACACTACTAAATCCTGAACCAGCTAAACTTGTATACTGACCCCACATTCTAGACATGTCATCATATACATCAGAATTTTGGTTGTAATATTCTTCTGTATTACTATAAGGAGTGAAACCTAAATCATCAAATTTTCTATTATTAAAATATCTATCAAATTGTGAACTTCTCATATTGACAAATCTAGGAGCAGCTATATCATTAGCTGGTCCCTCAGAAACATCTTCATTTAATATTTGTTGTATTTTACTAAAATCATTAGCAGGAGGATTCTGTTGAGCAACTGGATCAAATTTACCAGTGGCTAAAGAAGGTCTAGCCACACCTAAACTAGCTAGAGCAGGTATACCATATTCATCTAATTCATTTCTATATCTATTGACACCTGAAATTATACTTGGATCTATAGCATTAATATCTGCAATCCTAGTATACGCATTCTCAAACATCTCTGTAACAGGTATAAAGTCTTGGCCAGGTGGTACTACACTAGCAGTTGGTCTTTGTGTTTCCTGTATAGTACTAGCTAGAGACTGATCTTTTAGATTAGTGTCATTTTGGTTCTCCATCTATTATTATTTTTGGCCGTTTTCAGCATTATCTTTTTCCCTAGCTAATCTATTTTGTTCTCTTTTGCTTATTAAAAATTGATTAAAACTAGAAATACGTTTATCTAAACCTCTCAATCCATACTGCATATCAATAGGTTGTGTTTCTGTTTTTGTAATATAAGAGCCACCAGGCATATATGTATTAATAGAATAGTGTAAGTTATATTGATTAGTTCCTGATTTAATTACTCTATATTTACCAGTAGGAGACAAACCTTCTGGCATTTCAAATTCAGCATAACCATTACCATTAGCTAATATTGCAGTTTCTATATTAGAATAGTATAAATTTTTCTGACTTTTTGTATTATTGTCAAATTCATGAGGTACAATAAAACTTATACCTGCAGTACCCTGTACACCATCTGCTGTACCACTAGCACCACTTAGACTATTTATTTCATCCATAGTTAAAGCACCAAATTCTACACTAGTACCACTAGCTGAATTAGAACCAAGCTTTTTACTTGCTAACCATTCTGGTCCAAAATTAATTCTATATATAGCATTTTCTTTATTTGGATCATCTGACTTACCACCTACAGGCATATACTGTATAGTAGCAACGGGAGCTATCTTATCAGTGTTTGATCTTTTAGGATTATTATACCATGTGTTTAAATCTTCTTTATATAAGTTCCATGCTTTTAATGCTGTAGGATCATTTTGTAAATAGCTACCTACATCATCAAACTCTAATCCAAAAAATTCCCTTGATGCATCTAGATCTCCTTGTATAACACCATATTTATTACCTGCATTATCTAATACATTTAATTGTTGTATTAGTTGAACCATCTCAGCTTCTGCTGCTGGGTTTGGTGAAAGAGGGTTTAACATATATTCATATGTTGGACTCATTACAACATCAACACCTTTTGCATCACTACGCCCATATGCTGTAGCATATAAATCTCCACTTACAAAATCACCAGAAGTAAGTCCTATATTTAATCTGTTTCTTTGTTCTTCATAATATCTTGAAGCTTCATCTTTAACTGCTCTTTTATCAATCATCTTTGCTCTAGAACCATCTTTATTATATACTGGTTTAGCTTTCATTACATAGGTTCCATAGATAGCATCATATTCTCTAACCATTTCAGTAGCATCAATCATGTAGTCTTCATTACTAGTACCTGTATCCCAAGTCCAGTTTCCTAAATCTGGATTTGTAATATTACCAGATTCAATTCCTTTTACTACTAATTCTTCATACTCTTCAAAAGTCATTAAAGTATTATCTTCATTCATAATAGGAGGAAAACCTGCATCAGACATTTGTTTATATATACTTCCACCACCATCACTTTCTAGTAACTGTCTAGATGTTACTTCATATACATCTCTATGGTTTTGTAAAGCAGTTTGCATATATTGATCTAAACCGGCTTGTTTATTTATGGTACCATTAGCTCCAAATATTCTACTATATAAAGCATCATATTGATTTCTTTTATCAGAGCCCATAGTCAAAGATGGATCATCTAGAGTTCTTTGTCTTGTATCTTTAAACTTAGTAGATAAATCTGTAAACAAATTTTGTACAGCATTTCTCTGACTATATATTGATGGACCAGCACCTGTTGCTGACTCACTTACATCAGCATCTGGATCTACTTCATTTTGACCACTTAATCTTTTTCTTATTTGTTCTATAGTACCTCTGTAATCTGTACCATCTTGTAATTTAACACCATATGTTTGATCCTGACTAGCGTTATCTCCAGTTGGATTTAACAATTGCATCATAGCTAAACTATCTTCTAGCTGAGAATTAAACACTTTATTATCTTCAGTTACATATTGTTCATTAGTTCTTACAATAAGATCTGTATTAGGATCTAACTCACCATCTTCATTTGTTGCTCCGTCTATAGTAGCTCCATCTCCAAATATAACCCTGGCATCTGTAAGAGCATTACCTAATGGATTGTTTGAACCACCTAACTCACCTTTCTTTTCTGCTAAGTCTTCTTCTCTATCAGCTTTATACTTTGCTAAAGCCATGTCATTTTCTGCATTAGCTCTAATCTTAGCCATGTCATATCTAAACCTATCATCAAACATTTTTCTTTCATTAACTCTAATAGTATGTTCTTGATCTCTAGCACCATATGACACAGCAGCATTTATTAAATCTGTTTGTATATTAGCACCCATAAGCATTCTATATGCTTTATTTAGATTACCTTCTAAGTTATCTGTAGGAAGTTGACCTTCTCTTCTAATATTCATCTTAGCATCTAAAGCAGCTTGTGTAGCTTCTGCAATAGACATTTGTTCTTCTAATGCTTTTTCCATATCAGAACCGGGAACAATCCCATTTTGACCCTGATAGTTTTCCCAATTAGCATTAATATTAATCTGTGCTGCTTGTTGTTCTAAACCATCTACAATACCTTGCTCATTTTTCTCATTAATTCTAGCTATTGTTTCAGTAGCCCAAGCATCTTGACCTTCTTCTACTGATGAATAAACACCATCTCTCATACCACCAGCTGCAAAATCTCTACTTGCAACAAAGGCATCATCTGCATATGCTGCTTGTACTCTTGGGTCTTTTTGTAATGTCTGTTGTAATACTTGTAAAGCTGCCCCAGTAATAAGAGCACCATTTTGATTAGTAATTATAAAATTTCCATCTTCACTAAATTGATCCATCTTCATTTTTAAAGGAGGATCCATCTCACCTAATATTTGTTCAGACATTTTATATAGGTTTACATTCTGTACATACTTTGGATACTTCATAGCTAATGCTTTGTCTGCATCAGCATTAATAAAGTCATCCATTTGATACTGTAAACTTTTTACACCTCTTGCTGAATATCTATCTGCTGCCTTTTCAGTACCCATATCCAAAAATCTTTGGGCTTTCTTCTGTTCTTTTCTATAATTAGAAGTATATACTATATCTTTAACAATTAAATCATCTTCATAAAAAGGAGCAAAAACACCTTTTGCATTATCTGCATTTTGTTGTAATGATAAATCCATACCAGATATTTTTTCAATAGCTGGTGCTATAGTACTTGCATACTGATCTCTTTTGTCTTTGTTATCCATTCTAGATAGATCTGCATATACCACCTTGTTATACAGTTCATTAGTTGCTTTGAAGTTAGCATCATACTTATCCGTTTTAGTTTGTAAAACTGCAGACAAAAATTTATAATCCGGTGTAAACGGTTTAATGTCTGGTAAATATGTATCTGCTCCTTTAATGTATGTTGCCATAGTTCAAAATTAATATAATTTAATAAGTTTACAAAATGTAATAAATAAACTCTTTAAGTTTATACACCCATTCTACCACTGTAAAATGGCACTGCAAACTTTTTCATTTCCTTACCATCTCTGGATTTACGTGTTATCTGTACATTACTAGATGGATACCCAGGTAAACCATTAGATGATGCTTCTTGTTGCCCTAATGTAGTATCTGGTGTTTGTTGTTTACCACCTCCTATTTGACCCCAAACCTTTAATGCATCAGTCATATTAAGTTCTTGATCAGGAAATTGACCTTGTATATCTGTGTACCAATCTTTAAATGCCTCTGCTTGTGGTTGTTGAGAATCTTTATATAACTGTTTACCATCCTCACCCCACTCTACTCTACCATCTCTTTGTGGATTAATGTCATAATAATCATATAAATCATTCATATTAGCAGTATTAGCCGCATTAGTTATTCCTGTGTTATATAATTCATTTGCTTTAGCTGCTTTCCAATTAGAAAAGTTTTGTGCATTTTGAAGACTTGTTATAGTATCATCATATAACTTAGTATCCTTAGCAGCATTTCTAACATCTACCTGTAAATCTAATTGAGGTTGAAGTGTAGCTACTTGATTCATTGTCTTAACGTTATTGCTATTTACTTGATTGATAGCTTTAGCATTAGCATCTAAAGTTTTTCCAAATACATTACTTCTTGCCAAAGCTTGTGGGCCATAAGCACTCAATGCACCTGACATAGTATTTAATGCAGCATTGTTAGCATTAACTCTACCTGTATAATCATCTAGTACATAATCTACTTTTTGTTCTTCTAAAGTAGGTGCAAAAGGTAAAAAGAGTTCATCTTCAATACCCATCAATGTATTTAAGTTATTCTCATCTTGTCTCCACCATTCTGCTTTTGCTGGATCTTTTTCCGGAAGATCTACTTTTGGTTTTTTATCTTCTTTTTCAGGAAGATCCATAAACTGTTCATCCTGTGATGTAAAGTCAACATCTAATCTAGGAGTGTTAAAAGTATGGAATCCTAATGCTCCATCATATCCTTCTCCTTGCACATAACCTTCATCTCCAGGTTTCTTAAAATGTGGTACATATGGTATGTCTAATTGTGCAGCTTCTTTCTTTCTAGTTTCTTCTGCTAATATCTGAAACTCTTTCCACTGTGGATCATTTGCAGGTTTATTATAATCAAAACCTTCTATCTGTGCAGTAACATCACCCCATCTAGCATTAAAATCTGCAGCACCTTTCTCTGATTTTAATTCAGAACTACCATATGCATAAACCGGTGTACTTTTATCTGCAGCAATACTAGGATCATATACACCATCAACAATTTGATTGCTATATATAGTACCTTGTTTTACAGGTCTATTACCACCTGAATAAATTCCAGGTCTGTATGATCCAATAGGAGAGTTTTCTAGCACCTCACCTTGTGCTTGGTTTTCTTCAGATATAACAGATGTTTCACCTGTGCCTACTCCTTCAATATCTTCTACAACTACTTTAGGTTGATCTTTAAATTTTGATTGATATGGTTTATATGCTCTAATTTGTTTTTTACCATCTACAGTAACTACAGATAATTCATATCCATTCTTTCTGTATTCTTCTAGTTTGTTGTAATTATCTGAACCTTCTTTATATGGATTTTTAGCTGTAGATAATTTACCATCAGTAACCTCTACTTTTTCTTTAAGGTCTTCATCACCCCCTCCATCTTGTGTTGTAACAGTAGCATTTTCAACCATCTCATCAGTAACTTCTACAGTTTCTTTAACTTCTGTAGGCTCATATCCAACTCTATACTCTTCTGGAATATCTCCACCGTTGTTAACTTTGTTTGCCATTCTTAAAGCTTCCATCATACCCAACGTTCTGCCATCATCAAACTCCCATTTCTTACCATTCCATGTAGGATCTTGTGCACCTTCAGGCCATTGTTGACCTTTCTCTTTAGCAAAGTCAGATGCTTTCTGCCCTCCTTTTTGATAACTATCTAAGTTACCTCCAAATCTAGCTTCTAGCATTAAATCACTATTAGCATCAGCCAATTGCATTTGTTCAAATGATCCTTGTGCTGGAGCTTGTTGTTGTTGAGGTGCTTGTTGTTGTTCTTGTGCTTGAGCCATAAACTGTTGCAACATCATAATTTGTTGTTGTTGCTCAGGAGACAATGCTGCTATAGCTTCTCTTTTTGCTTGTTCTTCTGTAATCTGTTCTACTTGTGCTGTAAATTTTATAGGGTCTTCTCCTATAGAAACTAAGTAAGGATGAGCAGCTAATGGAACACCATCAGAAAAACTCTTCTTAGATTCTTGCATAAAAGCTAGCTTAGATAAATCACTCATATTTTTTTTCAGCATTAACTCTGCACTTAAGGAAGATATGTTATCAGCATACTGTGAATCTAATTCACCATAGTAATCATTTAAGCCAAATCTCTTAGATAATTTAGCAGGAGTTTTTCTATCTCCTGCAATATCTAATTCAGCCATTTCTTCTTTCCCAAACTTTAATTTTGGTGTGTCAGAATAAATAAATGATTGCTCAGGTAAAAACATTGGTACACCACCTTTAGAGTGTCTAGGTCCTGTAATATCATAAAGTCCAAAGTTACCATCATCATTCAAGTCTGTTAACACAGTTTCTCCACCTTCTGCTTCTACATTAGCATTATCTCTTGGTACACTAGAAAGACTATATCTAACACTATCATCTTTAGTGTTATTAAAATTAGTACTTCCATAATATGCTTGTGGAGTTGTAACCAATCCATAATCAGCTTGGTCACCAGTTATCATGCCACCTTCTTGCATGCTTTTGCTTTCTTGAACTTTACCATCTACTAATTCAAAACCCTTTGGTAATTTATTTATTTTAATTTTTGCCATAGTTATAACATTTCAATATCAGCTCCTGCTGCAATTAATTTTGCTAACATTGTTGAATCAACATTAACTGTTTCTCCCCCTTGTTGCAAACCAAACAGTTTCATTAAGCTTGCATCATTGTTAGGTTGTTTGGATTTAAGTACTTCTACAATATTATTTAGCCCATCATAATCATCAGCTTCATAAAAACTTCTTGCAAAGTCATAGCTTTTACCATCTGTATCTGGTTCAGTGGTAAAGTATGGCATTTTAAGTTTCTGATTAACAACACCTTTAAAATTACCTGTACCATCATCATAAAGATCTTTAGCAACAAAATTAGCTACATTCATATTATTCATAGTTCTGGCTATGTTTTTATTGTAACCATTTTGAATCATTAAAGTATCTGTTGGAGTTACATTCATATCCATTAAAATCTTTAGTGCATCTTTTTCTTTTGAGATCCCTTCTTCCTTAAACTTTTTTAAGTACTCTTTATAATAAGGATGATTCTTACCAGTTTCTTCTCCGTCTTGTGCTTTAGCCATTTCTCTTTTAATAACTCTATCTCTATTTTCTAAGTATGCCTCTGCACCTTTAGCCCCACCATATGCCATATTACTTAATATGTTATGTTGTGCTTCTGGTGGCAATGCTTTAAAACCAGGATTGTTTACTCCCCCTCCTTGTTTACTCATATATAAACCTGTAGTTCTATCTCCTTCACTACCCATAAGTCCTGAGTTAATATCAAATGTACCTCTTTTATTAAAGGCATCCGTTTTAGTTCCATAAAGATTGTCAGCAACAAGGTTAGCTCTTAGATCATCCTTTGCATCTTTAATATTTTTATCCTCAAACCAGTCATTTACTACATCAGCTGCTTCAACTGCAAAATTACTTACATCACCAAACGCTCTTGCAACATTACTATTTATTGTTCTATCTACAAACCCTCCTAGACCACCATAATCTTTTTCTACTTTAGGTCCTTGTATATCTGTAAATAAATCTGCAGCTGTTCTTTGTTTTGGTTCTTCAGTAGCATCTGGAGTTGCATCTGGTGCAGCATCAGAATTAAAACCATCAACATAAGCTTGATATTGTTGTTGTGCATCTGCACTTCCTCTAGTAATAGGATCTTCCATAACCCACTCTTGAAAAGTTTTTGGTTGATCTGGACCTACTGGTACATTTTCTGCCATTGGATCAGCAAAAGGTGCTCCACTATCTGGGACACTAAATTGTGCTTTAGGTAAAGGTCCACCTTCCATCATTAAATTTTGCATAGCAGAAAAGTCTCCTGCTGCAACTCTTGCAACTGACATAGGATCTTGCATAGCTTTCTTAGCTCTTTTTCCAAAACCAAATAATGCTTTAGGTATTTCTGACCCATAAGCTTGAACAGTTACTTCTGCATCTTCACTACCTAATAGTTTTTTTCTTAATGCATCATATGTTGCTTTAGCTGTTTCAGTTAACCCATCTGTGTTTTTATCAAACCAATTACTAAAGTCTTCTGTAACTTGTTGTACTGGAGTGTTAGTTATCTCTATAGAAGTATCTATAGAACCATCCTCATTAAATTTTTCTTGTTCTATTACATTACCTAACTCATCTACTGCAGGATTTTCAATATCATATTGTTTCTTCCATGCTTGAGCAGCTGCTTTATTTTCATCAGAAAGATCTAACTCTACTTTATAGTTTGCATCTAGTTCTTTATTTATTTTGTTATTGATAGTTTTATTTTTCCAATCACGGAATGATCCATCTTTTAAACCATCTCCATCTTCATCACCGGCAAACATATCTTGATATGCATTATTTAATACGTTAGCAGCTTTACCTAAACTAAAATTGTTTCCTGTTTTGAATGCATTAGGATTAAAATAATTTTTAGTTTTTAAAATTCCCTCATCACTTGAGCTTGGATTCTTACCACCAATAACTTGATTATTTTGATTTGTTAGTGTAACATTAGAAGCATCTAAAAACTTTTGCATCATTGCATTTTGTGCTTTTTGTTCATCTGTAAGTGATACCTCATCCTTTTCAGTTTCTTCTTCTTCACCACCAGTTTCTCTTTTCATTATTTTGTTTTGCACAAAATCTGGTAATGCACGGAATCCTTCATTGTCTGGTTCACCACCTTCTTCTTTTTTCCATCCAGCAGCATTCTTTGCAAAATTAGCCATCTTAACTACAGATGGTGGGTAAGCATCAGTATTGCCCATAACCTTGTTATATGCTTCCTTAACACTCATACCACGTGCCTTAGCCCATCTAGTAAACTTACCTTTGTTTTTTGGATCTATTTCAATTCCTGACTTGGCCATTTCTATAGGGTCTACACTTACTGGTCCTTTTTGTTGTTGTGCTAACTCTTGATTTCTTGCTAACTCTTGAGGATTTGCATTTACTTCTTCAGCTGATGCTTTTCCTGGTTGACCCATCATTTGTACATTTTCAAATAGTACAGTTATATCTTGTTCTGCATAACCAACTGTCATTAATGCTTGAGCAATAGTACCCTGATCAACTTCTTGTTGCATCAAATTCATTACTACTTCTTCAGGTTTTGCACCTTGTTGAATAGATTCAGTAAAAAATTGTGAAATTTGTTGTATAGCAGGATCAACTTGTTGTTGAGGCTGCATCATAGATGGAACACCTTGACCTGTTTGCATAGCCGGTTGCCCTGGAATCATTTGTCCACCTTGTTGTTTTACACTTATTTTGTTTAAATTCACTTTGCTCATATTATATTATTAATATACAAATAATTAAGGAGATTCACTAATCTTTATGGTTTAAGAATTGTCTACAAGGTTAGTCATTATATAATTAGCAGGAGACATTCCAGCTAATTTTGCTTGTCTATAATGCTTTCTATTTAGTTTATCATATAAACCTTTTGCATATACTTCTCTTTTTGTTCCATCATAATCCCCTTTTATATAATTTTTAAATACCCCATACTCACCACCTTGTGCCATAGTTGTAACCTCAAATGGATCAACTTGAGACAGAGCAATTTGTTGTGGAAATATATCTTCAATATAGCCGTTTACTTTAGATATATATTGTTCTCCTGGTTCTTCTAATCCAACTGCTAATGCAGTATTATATACAACATCTCCTAAACCAGGTACTAATTTATTACCAAATCTATATTTTGTTGAACTTATATCTGGTGCAGTTCCTTCATATAAAGCTCTAAGAGCTGCTATTTCTTCTTCTGGTGTTCTATCATCATCCACCCTTCCAGTACCAATAAGTCTATTAGAGCCTTGATTATAAGACAATATAGCCATGTTCCTTATATCTTGTTCAGTCAAACCTAAAGATGGATACTGTTTAGCATAGTCTTTAAATAATTCATAGTTTTTAGTTAGTATATAACTTACTGCATCTACAGCTTTATTATCATCTGCTAAATCTTCCGGGCTATTTATATCAAAATACTGTCTTGCAAATTTGTCTAATGAAGCAAATTTAGTTTTACCAATACCTAATGAAATACCTGAATCTTCTTTACCTGCAATATCATATGCTATACCTTGTAAACCTGCATTTTCACTTCTTGCTTGTTCAACAGTTCTTGGTGCATTAAACCCTACACCTGACTCAACACCTGTTATACCAAATGTAGCAGCTTTTAACCAATCTTGATCAACAGAAGAATTTAATATCTCTGGTATTTTAGATGAATTATATGTAGCTCTTTGTAATATATTTGCAACTACTTCTTTACGTTCATCAGATAACCTAGAGTTATATTTTGTTTCTAAATTTATAATAGCTAAATTATCTTTATTTATATTATTTATCTCATCAGTTATTTCATATTTAGATCTTACTTCTACATCTTCATTTGGTCTTCTAATCCATGCTGTAGATAATTCATTATATGGTTGTTGTATTACTTTACCATTAACATTATGAGTTATAATTGGAACACCATCTACTATATTAGATACAAATCCACTATGAGTATTATGAGTCTTAGAACCTAAAGTTTCTTCATGATGACTAGACCCCTGCCAATACAAACCTACTATGTCTCCTATCTTATAATCACTTGCTTTTGTTTGTGATTTCTTTTTTACTTTACCAGTAATGCTTTTAAGTAATTCAATTGGTGTATCTTCATTTACATTATCAAATAAATTACTATCATATATATTGTATATACTTGTGCTATTATCTGCTCCTTCCATAGATTCAAATAAATCCCAAGCATCTTTATACTTAACACCAATAGCTTCTGTAAGAACTCCATTACCTTCTAATATATTACACATACCAGCAGCACATCTTGGTTCATCCAAAGCACTTGGAATATTATTAAATACTGTAGCTTTTGGATCTTCTTCAAAGTTATCTGTATTAAATGCATCTAGTGCATTTTTAGTTTGATCACCAAATTTACCATCAATACTAGAACCTTTTTTATTAGTTAACATAGGATCCATATACCCTTTTGTAACAAGCAAATTCTGTATACCTTTTACTTCATCATAAGTATCTTTACTATATTTTTTATAATATCTAGTTATAGAAGTAGGATCAAGATTGCTATCATCCACCATTGCTCTGTGAGCACCATAAGTTCTGCTACCATAATCTCCATCAACACCTGTTATACCAATATCATATCCTTTGCTTAACAAAATTTTCTGTAAATCTTTTATTTCTTCTTCAGATGCACCTTCCATATCTTGCCATCCTTCAGCATAATAATTAGATTTCTTTATAAAGTCAGCAATTAAAACTGGATCTTGATATTCTTCTAATAATTCTTGATTTTGTTCACCCCTGCTTTCATATAATATTTGTTCTATTTCTTCAATAGATAATGTAGGATTTTCACTTTGTAACTTTTTCAAGTATTCTTTATCATACATATCAAAAGTAGTAGTATCAACATAAGTTTTATCTTGAACTACCTCAAACTCTGACGGATCAAAACCAGCATATGAACCAAATGGATTATTTATTTGGGGCTCTATAATAGGATTTTTAGTATAGCCTAAGTCAGGCAACACATTAAACTTTGGTGTTGCTACCCTAGTGTTATCTACCTTTGCTTCAAATACTTCTCTATTACCATACTGTCCTTTAGGTAATGTTTTAATCTTACCATTCTCAGTTCTAGCATATCTATTCTTTTCATTTTCCATACTAGGAATAAGTGTACCAGAATATGATTTACCTTTCCAGTTCCAACTTACTGAACCTCCAGCTTTATAAAACTCTCTACTAATTTTTAAATATTCTTCTGGTGTTTTATTTTTTTGTTTAGCATTGGGTCCAAACAATGTTGGATATACATCTTCTAATTTTTTACCATCTCTTATTACGTCACCAAAATACTTTCTTGTTCCACCTCTACCTATAAAGTTAGACAAGTTAATAATATCCTCATATGAATAATCCCAATCATCACCCAATTGATCTTTATATTCAATTGTTAAATCATAAGCATCTTTAAGTAAGGGAGTGGTTATAGTATCTCCCTTTTTGCTTACTAAGCCTTCATTCAAACGCATATTAAATATTCTTTCTTGTGCATCTTTGTCTGCAATAAACTCATCTCTTGTACCATCATAGAGATCATATTTATCTAGTTCAGAAAATCTTTGTCCATATAATCCTGACGCAGTGGATTCTGTATTCTTCATTAGTTTCCCACCTAAGCTTTCAGCTTGTGCAATAGCTTTTTTTACTCCTTCTATATTAACATCAATATCTCTCCAGCCACCACCTTTTTGATAAACTCCACCACCAAGCTTTTTATAGAAAGCATCTAGGTTTTTCATAATTGATTCAGAATTACCTATCATAGTATTAAATCCTGGACCACTGGTACCTTCTCTCATAATTTTAACTAAAGCTGGTGGTAAAACGTATTCACCTTGCATAGGTGCGTTACCCACACCCCCGCTCATATTTCTAGCAACTGATGTACCTTGTGAACTAACATCAAAAAGTTTTGCATCTGCAGGATCTAAATATGCTGACATAACTCTTTTAGGATCTGCAGGATTTAATAAACCACCCTTCAAAGTATTCTTTGCATTGTTTAAATAAAAAGGTCTA
>PVMS01153493.1_pt1 | contig 43617 bp, 46 predicted proteins | sample 1853461 | NCBI WGS metagenome assembly PVMS01 (sample SAMN08582032, study PRJNA380276) | Marine sediment metagenome, whole genome shotgun sequencing project. | isolation source: ocean sediment barecode stripped | collected 2017
CGTAGAGTATGCGCTCATTCTTGTTTTAGTTGCAGTTGTAGTGATTGTTATTCTCTCCCTTCTTGGCCCCGCCATTGGTAACATTTTCAGCAATATCGTTGGCAATATCTAAACGAACCATCTAGGTTCTAGGCGAGTGACCGCCTACTTAGTCACATATGCTAAACCCTACCATCTGGTAGGGTTTTGCTTTTCAAGGCTATTATTACGATCTAATCACCTGACAGGATTGTTATCTGTTTTAGCTAGGAAATAAATGCTTTATCAGTTAAACTATGGTTGAACTGCAAACAATAAAGATAGAAATAGTTTATAAGGTAAAATAAGGGTGGATTATTCAGGCAACAAGTTAGGAGGATGATATGCGACGCGGAAGAGTATTCCTGTACTTGAGTTTAATACTTGTTTTATTAGTTGCGGGTGGTTATTTGGTATATACGAATTTCTTTAAACCGTCTGGACCGACCAGCGCGCCAGCAGAAGTATCTATTCCCGATCAGGTTGACATTGTTGTCATCACCCAGCGGGCTCCCCGGGGAACGGTTCTGGATGAGACTGTCTTGGGTTTGATTCCACTACCAAGGGATCTGCTTATTTCTGGAATGTTCACAGATTTAGCCCAGGTTGTCGGTCGCCAGGCCAAATTTGACCTGGATAGCGGCATTCCTCTGACAGTGAATATGCTGGTTGATAGTGCAGCTCAACTTTCAACTGCCGGTTCTGTCGCTTCACTTTCGATTCCAGAGGGAATGGTTGCCAAAACAATTCCTATTAACCGTTTGGCGAGTGTATCCTATGCTTTGCGACCGGGTGATCGAGTTGTGGTCATCGCCTCCATGCAGTTCATTGATCTGGATGCCAATTTTCAAGCTGTTTTGCCGAACCAGTCTGTGTTAGTTGCAGGTGCGTCTATTGGACCAAGTTCAGATGATGGTCCTTCTGGATCGACAGCCCATACTGAACTAGAACCTCAATATACTTTCTATGGTCGGACAGAGGATTTTAACGGTCTTCCCGGGGAGAGTATTCACGTAATCCCATCTGAAGCTCAAAGACCCCGTTTGGCAACTCAAATTATCATCCCGAGTGCAACAGTACTCCACGTAGGTGATTTTACATTCGAAGAAGAGGGATTGCCGTTAGTTGATATACCTGAACCTGCGGCACCTCCTGTAGATGGCGAAGCACCTCCTGTTGAGGAAGAATCCCCCCCCCGACAATATAACATTAATCGTAACTCCTCAGGAGGCTGTGAATTTGACCTACTTGATTGATAGTGGCGTCGAAATCAGTCTAGCTTTGAGATCAGCTGGAGACAGCACTGTAATTGATACTGAAACAGCTACCCTGCAGTACTTCCTGGATGATTATTCGATACCATTACCGGGCAAATTGCCTTATGGTCTTGCTCCCAGGGTAGATCAAGTGCCAGAGCCGGGTGAATCCGATGACCAACCCGCACCGTCTCCTTAAATAAGACACAATAACCAAAAGAGACTAAATGGCTGAAGAACTTTATAATGTACTGATCGTTGACGATCACGAAGAAACCAGGAAAAACATCGCCAGGCTCCTGCAATTTGAGAACGATATCAATGTAGTTGGGACTGCCAGGACTGGAGCAGATGCAATTAAACAAGCAATTGCGCTTGATCCTGATGTTGTTTTGATGGATATCAACATGCCTGACATGGATGGCATTGAGGCAACCGAGTTAATAAAGCAGCAGGCGCATATCACTCAAATTGTAATTCTCTCTGTACAGGGAGATACCAATTACATGCGGAGAGCGATGCATGCAGGAGCAAGCGACTTTTTAACCAAGCCCCCAAAAGGCGATGAACTGGTTTCTGTTATCAGGCGAGCTGGAGAGAAGGCGAGAAATATTCGGCAAGAAATTACCTATATCGGACGAGGAACGGGCAGCCTGGTTGACGCCAGAGGTACTACCCTGCAGCTGTCTGGATTGGGAAAGGTAATTTCTGTATTCAGCCCAAAAGGCGGAGTTGGCACAACTACAATTGCAACGAATCTTGCGGTAACATTGCATAGCCCGGAAACTCCTGCTGTGATCGTCGATGCCAATATGCAATTCGGTGATGTCCAGGTATTTTTAAATGAACGGGGCAGGACATCAATCGTAGATTTAACTCCCAATGCTGACCAGTTGGATATGGAGTTAATCGAGGACGTGGTTCTCCACCATAAGCTATCGGGAATTGATATCGTCACTGCTCCGCCACACCCTGAAGATGCAGAAAGAGTTACTGGCGGACAGGTCGTTAAAGTACTGCAATTTTTAGCGCGAATTTACTCCTATGTGATAGTTGACCTTGATTCCAACCTTTCTGATATCACTTTGGATACACTGGATGCTTGTGATCTACTAGTCCTGGTATCTTCCCAGGATATCCCGGCGATCATTAATACCCGGGCAATGCTAAATCTTCTATCTGCCTTAGGAGTTGATAAACAAAAGATCCTCCTGGTTATGAATCGTTTCGATAAAACAATTGCAATCACACCTGAAAAAGTCGGTCAGAACCTTGGCCATAAAGTTGCATCTATTTTGATAGAAGATAAGGAAGTCGTTGTACCAGGTGTCAATCGTGGTGTTCCATTTATGTTGGGAGAGGGGAAAACAAAAGAGGTCGGCAAGGGAATCTTAGAATTAGTTGGAAAGGTCAGAGAACGTTTATCCCAACTGGAACAGATACAAGTTCCAGAAGAATAAGCATATTCTTAGAAATAGATATTGAAGGGTCAGGACAAATAATATGTCACTACTAAAGAGAATTGAACAAGGAAAAAAATCGGGCGATGACGATGAATCCTTAGACGGCGGCGGTTCCCGTCTGGGTACTCTAGAGGCTAGACGTGTTTCTCCTCCCAGAAAAGACGCTCAGGATGAGACCTATGCGGATTTAAAAGTTCGCGTGCAGAATAGGCTTTTAGCCGAGCTGGATCCATCCATTGATGTGTCTGAGGTTGACAAAGTTAGGGGAACCATCCGGGACCTTTTTGAACAGATCCTTACCGAGGAAAGCATCGTGCTTTCACGCCAGGAAAAACACCGGCTATTTGAGCAAATTGCTGCTGAAATCCTGGGTTTCGGTCCTTTACAACCCTTACTTGAGGATGATGACATTACTGAAGTCATGGTAAACGGTGCAAAGAGTTGCTATTTTGAAAAAGCTGGGAAAATAAACCGGGCTCCAATTACCTTTGAAAGTGACGAACACGTGATGCGTATCATTGATAGAATTGTGGCTCCACTGGGAAGGAGAATTGATGAATCCAGCCCCTATGTGGATGCACGGTTACCTGATGGTTCTCGTGTTAATGCCGTCATTCCCCCAATTTCACTAGTTGGGCCCTGTCTGACAATCCGTAAATTTGCTAAGGATCCTTTTACAGTTGAGCAATTGATCGATTTTGGCAGTCTTACTCCAAGCGCTGTCCTTTTCTTGGAAGCTGCAGTAAAATCCAGATTCAATATCATCATATCTGGTGGTACTGGTTCTGGAAAAACAACATTATTGAATGTTTTATCAGGTTTTATTCCCAACACTGACCGCATAATTACAATTGAGAACGCTGCAGAACTTCAAATGAGGCAGGATCATGTAGTGACTCTGGAATCCCGCCCACCAAATATTGAAGGCAGGGGTGAGGTTACGATCAGGCAGTTAGTTATCAACACACTTCGTATGCGGCCGGACCGAATTATCGTAGGCGAGATCCGTGGTGAAGAATCCCTCGATATGCTCCAGGCCATGAACACCGGTCATGACGGTTCCTTAACGACCGCTCACTCTAACTCACCAAGAGATACACTCTCAAGAGTCGAAACCATGGCTCTTATGGCCGGGATGGACCTTCCAGTTCGAGCCATCAGAGAGCAAATTGCTTCTGCAATAGATTTAATAGTACATCAAAGCAGGATGCAAGACGGCACCAGAAAAGTTGTTAATATCACAGAGGTAGTAGGCATGGAAGGCGATGTTATTACCATGCAAGATATTTTCCGTTTTGAGCAAACTGCTATTGAAGACGGAAAAGTTTTAGGTGAATTAGTTGCAACAGGACTGCGACCTAAATATATGGACAAAATAGAGGCTCACGGTATTCATTTGCCTCCGTCAATTTTCTCCAAACGGGGAATTCAATAATCTATTGATCTGCTACCGAGGCTGATCTCAATGACAACTATTCTTATAATCGGTGGAATAATTTCAGGCGTACTGCTCGTAATTGGTATCATAATTACAGTCAGGGACGAACAATCTGTTCTTGATGATAGATTTTCGCAATACGTTGAAGAAGAGTTTGAAGACGCGGTTGCTCTTGCTGAAGAACAGAAAGCTTCTGCAATGACTGAATGGTTTGATAGACAAATTGAGAATTCACAATTTGGCGATCGCATAGCTTCAAATCTTGCCCAAGCTGACCTCAAACTTCGTCCTGCAGAGTATGTATCCGCAATGGTCATAGCCTCTTTTTTGCTGGGATTTTTTGCCTGGGCTATAGGTGGACAGGAAGTCATATCAGCATTAATTGGCGCAGTTTTGGGGTCAATGGCTCCCAGAATTTACATGCGCAGGCAACAAAATCAAAGGTTAACGACCTTTGGAAATCAGCTGCCGGACATGTTAAACTTGGTTGTAAACGGTTTGCGGGCCGGCTATTCAACCATGCAAGCATTAGAAACCGTTGCGAAAGAATTGCCAGCTCCGATATCTGACGAATTCGCCCGGGTTGTCAAAGAAATGCAGCTGGGTATAAACATGGAAGACTCATTGAACAATCTACATCGTAGAATCCCCAGTGACGACCTCGATTTGATCATCACTGCAATTAACGTCCAGAGGGAAGTAGGTGGTAATCTAGCAGAAATCCTGGACACAATATCCTATACAATTAGGGAAAGGATTAAAATTAAAGGTGAAATCAAAGTATTAGTATCCTAAGTTATTTATTCAGGAAGGTTCCTGGCGATGCTTCCACTTATTTTGATGGGTTTGTTATGGTTTGCAAATCGACAATACCTGGAGACATTTTGGGCACCTGGAAATGCGTTATGCGGGGGAGGGATGTTAGGTATTGCCGCAGTGATGGTAGGCATGGGATATCTTGCCATGAACAAACTAGCGGATATTGAAGTTTAGGATATTGGAGATCAAAAGTGAATATATACATCTGGATATTTCTTGGAATCATAGTTGTTTTAGCAGGCGCATTGGTCATTGTTGGATTGAGAAGCAGGAGAGAAGAAACGCCTTTTGAGGAACGGCTCAATGAATATATAGCCAGGGGAGAAGAGGTGACACTTGAGGAAATTGAACTCTCTCAACCCATTACTGAAAGAATCCTTGTACCGATTGTAGAAAAGATCGGGGAATTAACTGAAAAATTCACACCTCAGAATGCTATTGAACAAACTGAAAAAAAGTTGGAACTTGCAGGAAATCCACCTGGGATCGATCCAACTATATTTTGGGCCTCAAGATTTATTGCTGCTGTTGGTGTTGGGGGGTTGCTGTTGTTTGTGTTTTCTATGGGGTCTATGGATTGGAGCTGGGGAAGAAAATTATTAATGACAGGTGTGTTTACATTGATTGGATTTTTTATGCCTCAACTGTTGCTGCAAAGTAAAATTAACACCCGTCAGGATGAAATACGAAAATCCATGCCAGATGCGCTGGACTTGCTGACTATCTGTGTCCAGGCTGGGCTTGGGTTTGACGCTTCTATGTCCAGGGTCGCTGAAAAGTGGGAAGACGCTCTAGCCGATGAATTTGAGAGATCTCTGCGTGAAATACAACTAGGCAATGTACGAAGGGTTGCACTCAGGAATATGTCGGATCGAATAGGTATTTCCGAGATGACCAGCTTTGTAGCGGCAATAATTCAGAGCGAACAACTGGGTGTTAGTATGTCAAAAGTATTAAGGATACAATCTGACCAGATGCGCACCAGGAGAAGACAGATCGCTGAGGAAAAAGCCCAACAAGCACCTGTAAAAATGCTTTTCCCGATGGCATTGTTAATTTTTCCGTCTTTGTTAATTATTTTGCTTGGACCTGCTGGTCTACAGCTTAAAGACTCTGCGCTTGCAGGCATGTTCGGGTAAGTTTAACCTGGAATTACCGTAGAAGCCAAGGAAAATTTGAGCAAAGAGTAGGGGGAATTTAGAAATTGATTAATGTATATTCAGCCTATTGGAAAATCTTAGATTGGCTTTTCCCGCCAAATTGCGCCGGATGTAATGCAGGGGGTTACCGATTTTGTCCGGATTGTTATAAAAATGCGATTTTTATATCCGAACCTAAATGCTATAAATGTGGCGATAATCTGAAAGCGGGTGCAAAAAATATTTGCAATCGCTGTCACTTATTTCCATCAGGAATTTCTGCAGTCAGATCCTGGGCTTATTACGATGGCGTTCTTCAGAAAGCAATTCGAAACTTAAAATATAATGGTGATATTGGGTTAGGTGAATCCCTGGCTAGCCTATTATTGGAAGTACTCACTAAAGAATCCTGGAGTATTGACTTGGTGATGTGTGTTCCACTAGACCATTACCGCTATAAAGAACGTGGATACAACCAATCAGTATATCTATCAAGGCCCCTGGCTCATTTGGGGGGCCTGCCGCATTCGGTTAAGGCTATTAAAAGAATAAGACAGACCAGATCCCAGGTAGGGCTATCTAGTGGTGAACGATTGATAAATGTTGATGGTGCCTTTTTAGCTGATACGAAAATAGTCTCCAGGAAAACAATTCTAATAATTGATGATGTCATAACAACGGGGGCTACATTAAATGCGTGTTCATCGGCTTTGCTTTCAGCTAATGCACACAGGGTATATGGAATAACTTTAGCGAGGGCAAAGCGGCTTCTTGAGGAATAGAGTACAATATCAAAAAGGAGGTTTTAATGACTGTGGAAGTTAATATCTTTAGCCGAAATATTTCTGTTGGAGAAAATTTATCCGACCAGATCCAACGAAAAGTTTCAGGGTTAGATCGATATTTGGAAGACATTACTGAAGCTAGAGTTGATGTGTCTTCCACGAATGCCCGAAGTGCAAATGAAAGAGAAGTTATACAAATAACTGTTCAAGGAAAGGGATTTATTTTACGGGCTGAAGAACGATCAGCAGATATAGTCACTTCTTTGAACTTGGCAGTTGATACGTTGCAGCGAAGGATTAAAAGATACAAAGGCAAACGAAATCAACGTTGGAAGCAAGGAACAGATTTCGATAAAGAAATTACATTCGAAGAAGAAATTGAAGAAACTCCAGTTATTGCCCGGAGAAAAGGATTTTTGCTCAGGCCAATGGATGAATGGGAAGCCATTGAGCAAATGGAACTTCTGGGTCATACGAATTTCTTTGTATTCTATAATGCACAAACAGAAGCGATTAATGTTTTATACCGGAGATATGATGGAACTCTGGGTTTGATCCAACCTGAAATAGGATGATAAATTAGATGATATTTTCGAGGATTAGTTATGCACAAAGACAAAGAAATTCTGGAAAGGCTCGCTGGATTGTTCAGCAAGCCAATTGATCAAGAGAAGATAACTGATTCTGTGCGGGAAATATTAGAATCAATTGGCGAGGATCCTAAACGTGAGGGGTTGTTAAGGACACCAGAAAGAGTCGCCAAAGCATATGGAGAGCTGTTAAGTGGTTATCGGACTGATCCAATTGATTTGCTGAATGAGGCAATTTTTGATGTATCTTATGATGAGATGGTGATTGTCAGGGATATTGAATTTTATAGTTTGTGCGAACACCACATGCTGCCATTTTTAGGCCGAGCTCATGTTGCATATCTTCCAAAGGGGAAGGTAATTGGATTATCAAAGATCCCAAGAATAGTTGATATGTTTGCTAGAAGACTCCAGGTGCAGGAAAGAATGACCCGGCAGATCGCAGATTTGGTAGATGAATTGCTTCATCCCAAAGGGGTTGCTGTCGTCGTTGAAGGCTTGCACCTGTGTTCTGTGATGAGGGGAGTTAGAAAACATGATGCTAGAATGACAACTTCATCAATGTCTGGTGCCTTCAGAACAAACTTACCCACCAGGCAAGAATTCCTGGATAATATTTCGAGGGGAGCGAAACCGCTGCAATTTTAATGGAGTAGGAGAATACTAGTAGAGATCATGACGTTCAATGAAGTGAATCCCAGACAGAATTCTGTTTGCTGCCTGGGATAATGATTCACCAGTATCAGGATGAACAAAATCGGGAAGAATTTCCGCTGCAGGAATAGTGACATGGGGCTGATACCAGATTTCATTATCGATAATCTGATCTCCAAAAATCAGAATATCCAGATCAATAGTTCTGTCAGCGTATATATCAGATACCCGGATCCGTCCCAAATCAATTTCAATTTTTGATAAAACCGAAACTTTGAATTGTTCCAATTCAAGATTTGTTTCAACCAATACAGCTGTATTGAGATAATCTGACCCTCCGCTGCCGACAGCTGGTGTTTGCCAGATAGCCGCACGTTTCTTCAGACAAGCTAATTCCTGAAGGGAGTTCAGGGCAGCGGCAATATTTATCTCAGGATCGATATTACTGCCTAATCCGATTAGAACCATTTTGGATTGGGCTTCAGTTTGAACGTTCAATTTCAACACCAACTGATTCGGCAAATCGCACGGCGCCTGGTTTTTCAACCCTGATAAAAACTTTCTGTACACCTTTAGATTCGAGACAAAAATCAGCGATATCTGCAGCGAGAGCTTCAACCGTAAGCCGTTCACAATTTTCTGCCAAAGATTGTGCACCCTTGGCGACTGTTTTGTAATTTATACTATCTTCGATATTGTCTGTTTTTCCCGCTTGAGTAAGGTCCCCAAACAGGATGATATTGATCAGAATTTCCTGGGGTTTTGTGCGCTCCCAATCATAGACGCCAATAATTCCTCTGGCAACAAGATTTTTTATGATGACTTTATCCATCACGTGCTCCTCAATATATAAGTAAAACTTTATATTAAATGTCTGCCGCCATCTAGATGAATGACTTCTCCCGTAATGTATCCGGGACCTGATAATAGAAATAAGACCGTGTCTTCTACTTCTTCCAAATTCGCCCATCTGGGAATGGGTAAATTATCGACTGATTCGTTTAATTTGTTTCCATCATTGGGAGGCAATATGGCGCCTAAAGCTATGCCGTTCACGGTCAAGCCGGGGGCAAAGCTAACGGCAAGTGATTTTGTTAACGCAAGCAGCCCCGATTTACTGATGGTGTAGGGGAGATGGTCAATTCCTGGTCTAAATGATCTCCAGTCCAGCAGGTTGATTATTCTGCCGAAGGAATTTTCGTTTAACGATTTCGCAAAAGCCTGGCAGAGCAAAAAAGGTGCAGTAAGGTTGACAGATATGTTATTCTGCCAGCTGTCAAGATTTGTTTCAGACCAATCTAGATCAGAGAAAACAGATGCATTATTAATAAGTCCATAAACAGACCCATCTTGGAATACTTTTTCAGCATGCAGCTGGGTAGATTCAGGATCTGCGAAATCTGCCTGAACGATCCGGGCTTTTTGGCCTAAGCCTTCGATTTCATTTTTGAGTGACTCTGCATCTATTTGAGATTGGTTATAGTGGATTATGAGATCTCCGCCTTCTCTGGCAATAGCTAGAGCAAGGGTTCGGCCAATTCTTCGAGATGCGCCTGAGATGTAAATGGTTTTATTTTTTAATTTCATGTGATTTGGCAAGGATCCCGTAAGTGGACATCTTATTTAAGAATACAAGACTTATCAAGTTTCCAATCCAAAATAATAATTGATCGAAACGAAATCCCGCTAACAAAAGGATTTCTGAAGCTTCAAATCTGGAAAAGAATAACAAATAAGAGCATGTGAACAAGATGAAAATAAAGAAAACAAAACCTTGCGCATAGGTATGTTTTGATAATAAAGCAAGGATTATTGACAGTGTGATAAAGCTTCCAAGCAAATAATAAAGTTGAACAGGATGTCGATACCCTCCCCACAGGTTAATAGCCCAGGGGACCTCTGTCAAGCTGCCGAATCCAGCACCGGAAGCAAATCTGGAAAGGTGGATAGCTGTGGTGAAGATTCCTAAAAATGGACTTATGCTGTCAAGGACAAGAAGAAGAGGAATTTTAGATTGTGACACAACAAAAAAGCTGACGGCCAGAGCAATTAAAAGTCCACCCAACGGGTCGAATAAGTTCAAATTCAAAGAAAACAGGCTGAGATATTCTCCGTTAAACGCTAAGGGATTCCGTGCGAAGTAGGACAAACGGGCGCCTAAAATTCCTGCAAGAATACTGATCCACAATAAACGATCAGTGAAACCGGGGTTATTCAATATTTGTTTGGATTTTCGATCTGATAATACTGAACCAGCCCAAAAACCAATTAATAAAACAAATTGGGGAACAGGCAGGGATAAAGGGCCTAAATTAAGAACGGGTAGCATAATTATTTTTCCAGTAATAGTTTATTGATCTCTACTCGTATCAATGATAGTGGGATGGGTCCGCCAATGATAACTTTTTTTATAATTCCACTGCGATCTATGAAGAATGTAGTTGGAAGAGAATGAACATTAAAGATTCTGGTAACTGTACCGGTCGTGTCTAATAGAACAGGGAAGGTCAGTTGGTTATTCTCAATAAAGGAAAGTACATTTTGTAGAGAATCCTGGCTTGTGGAATTAATGCTCATTATGACCAGGTCAGAATCTGAATATTCCATATAAGCCTGTTGGAAATCAGGCATTTCAGCCCTGCAGGGAGGGCACCAACTGGCCCAGAAATTTATTATTATGGGTGCTCCGACCAGGTCAGAAAAGCTTATTTCTCTGTCATCGATTGAGGATAACGAAAAATCAGGAGTAAATAATCCTGCTTGAGGGGCTTGTAAGGGGCCTGGTAATGAAACGTTTGCAGGAACCCTTGAGAACCAGATCCACAATGCACCGGTGCCGAGCAAAAGTGCTGATAAAAATAAATAACGAAATCTAAAGTAAGTTTTCATGGCGATATATCATCTACTAATGAACAAAGTCTAAATCCCGAATAATAACCTGTCAAGCTTAAGACCGGTAATTCAGTGGGCTTTAGACGTTGTGAATTGGCAAATGCTTACCAATTTAATTTGGAGGTGAGAATGAAAGATAAACGTATTGTTATTGTCGGAATAGTGATTGTTGTGCTGATTGCTGGCGTGTCGATTGTGTTTCTCGGGGGAAGAAGTAATATCGGAGAGGAAAGCACTCTTTCAGTCCCCGAGGTTATTTCAGAGGAACGATCATCGGATATTACTCAAGAAACAGCAGTTGATGTTCCAATGCCGGCAACAGTTACTGTTCAATCTGAACGGATAGTTCCAACTCCTAGAACCGGATTGGAGGCAACTGATCCTGGTTCTGTAAATCTACTATCGGGAAATGTTCAGTTTGTCGAGGCTTTTGCTTTTTGGTGATCCACCTGCCGAAAAATGGCGCCCATCGTGCATGGGCTCGAAGCTGAGTATTCTGAAAGGATAAATTTCGTATATCTGGATATTGATGACCCTGCGAATTCAGATCTATTAAGTTTCCTGGGATATCGATATCAGCCACACTTTTTCCTGATTGACGGAGATGGAAAAGTCCTCATTCAGTGGTTGGGACCTGTGACTGCTGCTGATTTCAAAAGCGTTTTTGACAACCAAATACAATAAAACAAAGACAGGAAAATAAAGAACCCGGTATCCGCCGGGTTTTTTTTTATGGAACATGTAACAAAGTTAAAAGGGGCATTTGACAAAACAATATTCAGATAGTAATATATACCCAGCCCCTAAGGGGGGGGTTAACCATGGATAAGATACAGGATAACGAGAATCGCTTAAAAACCATTGAAGGACATATCAGGGGAGTTCAACGCATGATTGACGAGGATGCATACTGCATTGATGTGATCAGGCAGATAAACGCTATTCAGGCTGCATTGAATAAAATCAGCTTGAATATCCTGGATAGTCATTTGAACTCGTGTTTATTCACCGCCGTTCGTGGTGATGATCCTGTAGAACAAGAGCGGGTTTTGAAAGAAATTGTCGACGTGTTTGAAGCTGCGACCAAAGTTTAAGTTTAAGGAGAAAATATGAATAAGATTACCTTTGTTGTTCCTAATATCAACTGCAACCATTGTATTAACACAATTGAAACTGAATTAAGTGAGATGGATGGTGTGACAAGTGTGGCTGCTAGCTCTGAAACAAATCAGGTAGATGTAGAATTTGGAGATCCGGCGAATGAAAAAGCTTTATTAGTTCTTTTAGATGAAATAAATTATCCGGCTTCTGTCTGAAATTAAAAATATTATATTTCAGTGAGGTTAAATGGCTGAGAAAATTCTTGCTATCCTCCCTATAACTGGGATGGATTGCGCTAATTGCGCAACAGCAGTTGAGCGGAATATTAAAAAGGTACCTGGCGTAGATCAGGTAAATGTCAATTTGACAACCGAGCGGGCAACATTTGAATACGACTCGGATTCTGCCAAGATCTTAGAAGTCATCGAAAAGATCAATAGGGCTGGTTATGGTATTGCAGCTGGTGAGTCTGAATACCTGGTTAAGGGATTGGAAGACGACCGGGATGGTCGCAGATTGGAGGCTTTTTTGTCTGAGATAGGAGGTTTGACCTCTATCAATGTCAATTGGATATCAGGCAAAGTGATCCTTAAATATATCCCTACTATCCTGAATCAGACAGACATTAGGAATTTGTTAACTGAGAATGGTTTTGAGGTTGTTGTCATCAGCGGCGAGATGGAGGATATCGAGTCAATTGCCCGGCAGGAAGAAGTAAGGCTTCAAAGATCTGATCTTATTATTGGTTTGGTATTTACTATTCCTCTCTTTTCGCTTTCTATGGCAAGGGATTTTGGTTTGTTGGGTTCATGGGCTCATCAGCCCTGGGTGAATTGGTTAATGGCTGCCTTGGCAACACCGGTTCAATTTTATGTGGGTAGAAAATACTACACAGGGGCGATCCAATCTCTACGCAATCGATTTGCAAACATGGATGTGCTAGTAGCGCTGGGATCAACGGCTGCATATTTATATTCCATACCGATTTTACTGGGAATTGTTTCAGGCCATGTATATTTTGAAACTGCAGCAATGATCATAACCTTAATCAAAGCGGGCAAATTCCTTGAAAGCAGAGCAAAGGGGCAAACTAGCGCAGCAATTAAAAAGTTATTGAAGTTAAGCCCGGATCATGCTTTAGTCATTCGGGGCGACGAGGAAATTGAGATTCTTGTATCCGATGTTGTGGTTGGAGACAGAATAATTGTCAAACCCGGAGCCAAGATACCTGTAGATGGGATTGTTTTCGAGGGCTTTTCTGCTGTTGACGAATCAATGATAACTGGCGAATCCCTGCCTGCTGAAAAATCCGTTGGAAACGAAGTAGTTGGTGGGACTGTCAATAAACAGGGTGTGTTGAAATTTGAAGCAAAAAAGATAGGCAAAGACACAGCCCTGGCTCAAATAGTAAGGCTGGTTGAGGAAGCTCAAGGTAGCAAGGCTCCAATTCAGAGAATAGCCGATCAGGTATCTGCTATTTTTGTTCCTGCTGTAGTGATTGCTGCTGGGTTAACTTTCCTCGCCTGGTTATTTCTAGTACGCACCATACCTGATCCTGGCACGAGTCAATTTGCCAGGGCTATGCTGAATGCTGTGGCTGTATTGCTGATCGCTTGCCCGTGTGCAATGGGCTTGGCAACTCCTACGGCAGTAATGGTAGGTTCTGGGCGGGGTGCTCAAAATGGCATTTTATATAAATCTGGCGAATCCCTGGAAAGAGCCGGCTCAATTACTACTGTAGTTCTAGATAAGACCGGGACAATAACCAATGGAAAACCAGTCTTAACTGATTTAATGGTTGTGAATAGATCAGCTCACAAATATTCAGAGAAGGACATTTTGCTATTTGCGGCAGGTGTAGAAAAGAGATCTGAACATCCCTTAGGAGAAGCGATCGTACACCATGCTGAAAACAAGAATATGGATATACCTGAACCGGAGAAGTTTGAAGCCGTGCCGGGAAAAGGCATTAAATCTGACCTTCAAGGAAAAAAAGTTCTGGTTGGTAATACCCGATTGATGGATGATGAAAAAATTATCTGGAAAGATTCCAGAGCGCAGATCGATGCTTTCAGGAAGGATGGAAAAACAGCCATTTTGGTAGCAATCGATGATATATTTGTTGGGATATTGGCGGTTGCAGATACCGTTAAGGACAACGCCAAACAGGTTGTTCAAGAATTGAGGGATCTTGGTCTTGATGTATTGATGATCACTGGAGACAACTTGCAGGTGGCTCAAGCAATTGGAGCACAGGTTGGAATAGACAGGATCAGGGCTGAAGTCCTGCCTGGTGATAAAGCTGCAGAAATTCAAAAGCTTCAGGAAAATAATGAAATTGTGGCTATGGTTGGAGATGGAATTAATGATGCGCCAGCCCTTGCACAAGCAGATGTGGGTATTTCGTTAGGGACAGGCACGGATATAGCGATTGCCGCAGCTCCTGTAACCTTGATCAGTGGAGACTTATCGGGAATAGTTCGATCGATTAAGCTCTCAAGGATTACTTTGAAAACTATCAAACAAAATCTATTCTGGGCTTTCTTTTACAATGTGATATTAATTCCGGTAGCTGCAATTGGATTATTGAATCCGATTCTTGCGGCTGGAGCAATGGCTGTTAGTGATGTGATTGTGATCGGTAACAGCTTGTTGTTAAATCGAAAAACAATGTAGGTAGAAAGAAATAACCAATTCAACTCGTCAAAATGATGCAAGTTGCCAAATGTCTTAACAGCGGACCTGTGAATCGGCATTTAATGCTGTTAAATGGTTATATAATAGAGACGATTATCAAAGGAATGTGAATGTCGGAGAAAAAAGTTCGTACTGCAATTATTGGAGTGGGGAATTGTGCGGCAGCTCTGGTTCAAGGTATTCAATACTATCAGAATGCAGCAGAAGATGAAACTATTCCTGGATTGATGAATCCGGTTTTAGGTGGATATCATATTCGCGATATTGAATTCTCTGCCGCAATTGATATAAATAAGCATAAGGTGGGAAAAGATCTCAGCGAAGCGATCTGGGAAGCTCCCAATAACACTATCAAATTTTCGGATGTTCCTAATCTGAATGTTCCTGTAAGCAGGGGAATGACACACGATGGTCTGGGAAAATACCTTCTTGAACATGTTGAAAAAGCCCAGGGGCCTACAGACGATATCGTCAAAATCCTCAAAGACACAGGAACCGATGTAGTAATCAATTTTTTGCCAGTTGGCTCTGAAATGGCCACAAAGTGGTATGTTGAGCAAGTGCTTGACGCTGGTTGCGCGTTTGTCAATGGCATACCAGTTTTTATTGCCACGTCAGAATATTGGAGCAAAAGGTTCACCGATCACGGATTGCCAATTATCGGAGATGATATCAAAAGCCAGGTAGGTGCAACCATTATTCATCGAGTGCTGGCGAATTTATTCCAGGATCGAGGAGTAAAGATTGATCGAACCTATCAATTGAATTTTGGCGGTAACATGGATTTTTATAACATGTTAGATCGTGAACGACTCAAATCGAAGAAAATCTCAAAAACTCAATCCCTAACCAGTCAGCTTAACTACGAAATCGAGGATAAAAATATCCATGTTGGGCCATCTGACTATGTGCCTTGGTTGACCGACAGAAAATGGGCAAATATCCGTTTGGAAGGCAGCGCGTTTGGTGACGTTCCATTAAATCTTGAACTCAAGCTTGAAGTTTGGGATTCTCCTAATTCAGCCGGTGTGATGATTGATGCAATTCGATGTGCAAAAATAGCTTTGGACCGGAATGTATCCGGGCCCCTGGAAGGACCTTCGGCATATTTTATGAAATCTCCTCCTGTTCAGCACAATGATGATATCGCTCGCCAAAAAGTTATTGAATTCGTCAATGCAGGATCAAAGTAACAAGGATAAAACTATCCATGAGCAATCAACAAGCCTTGGGCAAATCAAAATATAGCAGACGGGATTTTCTTAATACATCTGCTTTTGCAGCTGGTGCGGCTTTGCTTAAACCAGACATTCTTTTAATGCAGAAAGCTAATTTTCCTGATTCTGAAAGAATTGGGAGGATTGCTGTGGGCATGGTGGATATCAAGCTTAGGCCTGATTACGATTCTCCCAATATCGGAAATTATTACGAAGATGCAGTTGTTCCCTGGCATCGTGAAGTGCTTGGCACCTGGCCATTCAGGAATAATCAACGCTGGGTGGAAACTGATGATGGATATATATGGGGTCCAAATGTTCAGCCTGTTCGAAATATTGAAAACCCTCCTGTTGAGGGAATTCCAGATGGCATGGATGGTATCTGGGTTGAAGTTACTGTTCCCTGGATAAACGCAATTCTGGATAATCCTCCCTCTAGATCATCATGGTGGGTTTTGCAGACAAGCAAAAACCTTCCTCCCCGTTTCTATTACAGCCAGATCCTTTGGGTTGATATGATTGAATCGGACAGCGATGGTCAAGTCTGGTACAGGATAAACGAACGCTATGGTAATCCGGGAGATTTGTTTTGGGCTCCAGCTGAAGCATTTCGACCGATATCCAGTAGCGAAATAGCTCCGATCAGTCCAGAAGTCGAGAATAAGCAGATCGTTATTGATGTTACAGACTCCCGCCAATCCTTGGCTTGTTACGAAGATGGCAGGGAAGTATATTTTTGTAGAATTGCCTCGGGAAAAGTTCCAAATACAACACCACTAACTGGGTATGGATCTCCCGGATTCAATATCTGGAGAAAACTGCATTCTATCCAAATGGCTGGTGGAACTAATCTGGCAGGCTGGATGATTCCAGGTATAGGTTGGGTTACATTCTTCCTTGGTTCAGGAATTGCTATTCATTCAACATTCTGGCACAATAATTTTGGAGAACCTTCTTCGCATGGCTGTGTCAATGCCTCACCTGAAGACGCGAAATGGATATTTAGATGGGCTTCTCCAGTGACGCCGTATCAGGAAGGGGATATTACGGTTTCCGGAACCATTGGCACACCTGTTAAAGTCATTGAATATTAATCTATTTGGAGTATTTCCAATTTTGCGTGTCACTGCAAAATGAGGAGTTTTTATGGACAGTATTAGCTTATTGAGTTTTGGAACAGCCTTTTTAGCCGGTTTGGCGTCATTTTTATCTCCATGCGTTCTGCCGCTAGTGCCCGCTTATGTTGGATATCTGGGTGGAAGAACTGCCTTTGAAGGGGACGAGGAGAAACCGAATCGCTGGTCTGTATTCTCCCATGGTTTGGCTTTTGTCATTGGATTTAGCATCGTTTTTATTGCCCTGGGAATTGCTACTTCAGCCCTGGGAAGTTTGATAACTGGTGCCAAAGATTGGCTGGAAAAGATAGGCGGCATAGTTGTAGTTATTTTTGGTCTCCATATGACAGGGATTTGGAGAATTCCTTTCCTTCAATATGACACCAGAAAACAATCCCAACCTCAACGAAGAAGAGGTTATCTATCATCATTGTTGATGGGAATTTTCTTTTCTGCTGGATGGTCTCCTTGTGTTGGACCCATTCTAGGTGCGATATTAACATTTTCATTAAGCGGCGGATCAGTATTAACCGGGGGCACCTTACTGGCAGCTTATTCAGTGGGATTATCTATTCCATTTTTGATTGCTGCTTTAGGAGTAGGCTGGGTAACAACAACCTTGAAAAAATATGGCAAAGTGATGCACTATACTGAAATAGCCATGGGTGCAATTATGATAACCGTTGGACTCTTGTTGTTCTTTGGTTTATTTGAACGAATTACCATATACCTGACCAGATTTGGCAGCGTTTTTAGTGGATTGTAATTCAGGCCGGAATTGATTATGTTGACTGTTACTTTGTATATGCGTGAGAATTGTCCACTCTGCACAAAAGCAGAGGAAGATCTCAATGGGTTGCAGGAAAAATTTCCCCATCGGTTGATTCAAATTGATGTTGAAAAAGATCACCTGCCTGAATTTGTGGACAAAATACCCGTGGTTGAAATTGGTCCTTACCAGATCAAGGCTCCCTTTGATCTGAAAACCCTTGAAATGACACTTGGGGCAGCCCGTGATCGTTTAGACCAGATGGATACTGTTGAGAAAGATACTCATCGCCAAAAAATAGAAAGAGGAAAAGAAGTGTCTTTCGCGGATCGCTTGTTTCACTGGCTCTCCAGGCGATATATGGTAGTGTTTAACGGATTTGTTTTAATATATGTTGGACTAGCATTTCTGGCACCAATACTGCAGGCAAACGGAAATATAACACCTGCAAAATTGATATACACTGTTTACGGCCGGTTATGTCACCAGCTATCTTACAGATCCTGGTTTATTTTAGGCGAACAAGCTGCTTATCCAAGAGTATTTGCTGATGTTGAGGGACTGATTACTTACGAGGAAGCAACTGGATTTGATCCTTATGATATAGATACTGCTATCCATTTCTTGGGAAACGAGGTACTGGGGTTTAAAACCGCCCTCTGCCAAAGAGATATTGCTATTTACACGGGAATTTTGTTATTTGGTTTGATATTCTCAATTTCTGGCAAGAAGATACCCGGATTGCCCATTGCTGTTTGGTTTCTTCTGGGCATAATTCCAATAGGGCTGGATGGAGTCAGTCAATTAGTTAGCCAATTACCCTGGGATATAATATCCATACGTGAAAGTACACCTTTATTGAGAACCATCACCGGGGGATTATTTGGCTTTTCAACTGCTTGGTTTGGCTATCCAATTGTAGAGGAATCTATGGCGGACACCCGAAAGCTTTTAACAGTCAAATTGAGAGCCTCCCAAGCTGAAAACCCTGAATGATTAGATGCGAAAAAAATGATTTGCGATATTATCAATTTGAATCCTTGATTAAACCAGGGATTTTTCAGGCTGTTTTCACCAGGTTAGGGGGTTATAGTCCTGAGCCATGGAGCTCGTTGAATTTGGGCGGTACTGTGGGTGATACAGGAAAAAGAGTTAATAAAAATCTGACCAAGCTTCTTGTATCAATCGGTGGGGCAAACACCCATTTGGTCCAAATTCGTCAAATTCATTCAAAGAATGTAATCATTGCCGATCAAGCCATGGATGGCATTTATTATGGAGATGCAATTATAACGAATAAACCCGGATTGATCTTATTGATGAGGTTTGCTGATTGCGTTCCGATTATCTTATACGATCCAATAAAAAATATTACTGGCATAGCTCATGCGGGATGGAAAGGGACTGTTCAAGAAATATCCCTGGCAACGGTCAGGCAAATGGAGGAGAAATTTGGATGCAAACCCTCAGATCTGATCGTTGGAATAGGCCCTTCTATTGGACCGGATCATTATTCGGTAGGCGAGGAAGTCATCTCTGATATAAAACAAACCTTTCCTGGGAAATGGAATCAAATTCTAATCAATTCACGAGATGGTGTAAAATTAGATTTATGGAAGGCTAATCAGATATCTCTTGAAAAGGCAGGTGTTGCTTCGATAGAAATTTCTGATATTTGTACTGGCTGTCATACCGATGAATGGTTTTCACATCGGGCTGAAAAAGGAAAAACTGGCAGATTTGCTGCGGTAGTTAGTTTGAAACAAGAATAATTCAATGAATAATTCCAACCATGAAGATTTGCATCTTCGGATCGAGGTAATCAAGGAGAGAATCAAACATTCTGCAATTAATTCTGGCAGAAATCCGAATGATGTAAAGCTGATCATAGTTACAAAAGGTAAATCAGCTGCCGTAATAAAAAATCTTGTAGAGTTGGGAGTTTCAAGGATTGGGGAGAGTTACCTGAATGAGGCGTTATTTAAACAGGAAATTCTCAAAGACTATGAAATTGACTGGCATATGATTGGAAATATTCAGAAAAGCAAGGCTAAACAAATCATCTATAATTTTAATACAATTCATTCTGTTGATAGATTATCATTAACAAAGGAGCTGTATAATAAAGCTCTGCAGATATCCAAAAAGGTAGCTATCTATCTTGAGCTGAACGTCAGTGGAGAATCCACAAAACACGGCTGGTCTATTCGGAACGATAATGATTACACTGTTTTCGTCCAGGATTTTGAAAAGATATTGGAAATGCCCGCACTATCTGTGAAGGGGCTAATGACCATGGCGCCATATTCAACAAATCCAGAAGACTCACGAACCTGTTTTCGGAAACTAAAAGAAATCAGAGATATGCTGTCTGAAAGATTTCCACGGGAAAATGATCTGGGCTTATCAATGGGAATGAGCGGGGATTTTGAAGTGGCGATACAAGAAGGGGCAACCATATTGCGTGTGGGATCTGCTATAGTAGGAGAACGTTAGGGATAAATTATGATGCTTATTGAAACTATTATTGTTGTCGTTGAACAAACGCTGTTGTTATTGATATTGTTAAAAGTCCTGCTTTCATATTTTATGGATCCTTTCCATCCATTCAGGCAGTCGATTGACAGATTGCTTGAACCTTTGTTGAAGCCAATCAGGCAAATAATCCCTTCATTTGGAAGATTTGATTTCAGTCCAGTGATATTGATGATTTTGGTTGAGATTCTTACTAGAGTGTTGTTGAATATTATTTAGATAAGGGATGCTGGCATGATCGGAAGGAAGTTTAACTTTCACGATGGGGAGATTGGAGCTGCTTTAGCAGTTCGCGTCAAAACTGGCAGCAAGCAAAACAAAATTGACCGGGTGTTGAAAGACGGAACTGTCGTTCTAACCATTATAAACAACCCCCCGGATCTGAACAATGAGGTGATAGCGTATTTAGCCATGCAACTTGGCATTGAAAAGAAAAGATTTGACATAATAGCCGGGGAGGGAGATAGAGATAAAATTATCTCTATCCTTAACATTGAGCCAGAACATCTACAGGATCTAATTTTACATAAAATATCTTGACCTGTTGAAATACAAAGTAGCCTCCTGGTAACTTGCAGGGGGCTATTTTTACCTTGCGGGGGTATTATTATTCTTTGGAATTTGATTTGCTTTGTGCAGTATAACCGGGAGGCAAGCAGAGCCACGCAGAAAGCATTGCCTGTTGGCGAACAATGGGGTTGGGGAATCGGTAGAGACCGGTTAAGACGGGAATGATATCAGGGTTGCCTTCAGATCCCAAGTGGATCAACGCAGCTTGTTTTTGTTCGTCAGTTCCAGTTTCTAGAGCCTGGAGGATCAATTCTAAGGCAGTTTCGGGTGCAGGAGCAGGCAATTCCTGCTTTGATGTGAATTCATGCAGCCAGGGCGCTAAATATGAAGGTGGATTGCTGTGGGGGCGATAAGGTGATCCTTTTTCGTGAATTTCATAGACTTGTTGAGCCAGATCACGTACTACCCATTCGTCCTCATCGATCCGCATACTGTCAAGTATATCAATTGCCCAGGTTTCAGCGATCATGCTCAAGCCGTGAACAACCGCATAGCGGACCAACAAATCTTTCATTGAAGCGCCTTCCCGCAAAGCAGGATGCCCCTCGCTGCGATTTTGCGAAAGAGATTCTGCTGCCGCTCTGCGAAGCAATTCATTTCCGTGGAGCAAGCCATCTGCAATAGATTCAAGGGAACGGGGGGAACCAATTCTTCCGAGAGCGTAACAGGCAGCCGTTGAAGCTGGAAAGACATCATTGAGCTGAGAAATTAATTGGGGAACCGCATTAAGGTCCTTGATCAATCCGGATCCAAGAGCCGCAGCCCTTCGAATATCAAGGTCCTGTGATTTTAGAAGGTGCTGGAAAACGCTTTTTGCATTAGGGTTTCCAGATTTGGCCAGGGATATTACGAGGCGAAGTTTTACCAAATAGGACGGATTTGTGTGAATTTCCCGAGTGATTGTTTTCAGGAGTTCTATTTCGCCCGGTTTGTCATTATCAGTGTAGGTGAGCCAGGAACATGATCTAATGAGCATTTCTTTAAGTAGCGATGGATCTGAGCTTATTTGAGAAATAAAAGGTTCAATGTCAATAAAACCTGCAAAAAATCGCATCGCCTCATGGAAAAGTGCCCATCCGGGTTGTTTCAGTATCTGTATAATAACTTGATGGTTTGCTTTGCTTAAACCTTTTGCTGCTAGATACCCTCCAATTGTAGGATTCGAAAAATAGAAGCCATCCGCCCCGTCCCGTTGGATAATCCCAGAATCGTGAGCTGCTTGGAGTACAGGTGTCAGCGGGCTGGTTTTTTCACTTTTGGTATCGGATTCTAAATTGTCCTTTCCTTCTGCAAACCATGTGCGAATATCTTTTCTTGTAAAAGAACTCTTCTCCTGTTTGAGATTATGGAAGGCAATGATTTCTAGAGTACGAAGTGAGCCTTGGGTATTTGTCGAAAAAACTCGTTTCAAATAAGACTCAACTGCATTCAAGGAAGATGGCCCAGCTAGATCGCCTGCATACGCGGACCAGGTTTTTAAGACAAATTCAATTGGAGTTGAAAAATTATCGCTAACAACCAACATCGAATCCTTTATCGTTGTGGATCGGGTATGTTGTTGGGAGTCCGAATTACCTGTTGAAGTTGAGGGTTTTGACCATTTTTTCAGGAAGGAGTACTTATCCTTGTCTCCCCAGGGAGCCATTGAGACAAATGCCAACGGGGATTTAGGCAAGTAGCCCAGACAGGAAGGAGTTGCAGTAACTACCAATTGAAGGTTTGGTAGGCTTTTGCTGAGAGCGGTTAAGAAATTGGCAATTCGATTTGTGTCTGTATAATTCAGCAAATCAAGGTCATCGATAAATAATACTGCTCTCCCTGAATTGATTGTGGAAGTAAGAAATTTAGGAAAACTGGGAATAGTGTTAAATAATGGATTTTCCTGTATTGCTGTCAATACAATGGTCAGTAGATCACTGCCGGGAAATTGGGCCAGGATATGGTGGGCTTTTGTGTAGAAAGGGATTTTCCTGGTGGCTTCGGTTTCCTCTGGTCTCAATCTGATCATTTTGCTGATACAGTCAGCAATGGCAACAGTTTTTCCGGTGCCAGGTAGACCAACCAGGATAATACTGGTGTCAGTAGATAGCGCATCGAGCAGGCTAATTGTTGGGGAGTGGTACTCAACGGCCAGATCCGGAAGATAGGGATCGTATCCAATAGTTTGCTGGATCAAACTAGGGTCCAGGCTTTCCTTTCCTGGGAAGATTGCTGGTGGGGGTGCGATGCATTTAGGATCAATAGATATTTTATCCAGGGGAAACAAATTAGATGTGATATGCAAACCCTGTACATATCTATTGAGAATATTAATGTAATCGCTTTCGGATGCTATGGAAAGTTTATCTCTGAAACCTAATATGTTTCCACGGATCAGATTGAAACCATGTTTTATATTCCGATGAAATTTAAATATGAGGTAAAGTATCAACCCAGCCAGTAATGCGCCAGCCCAAAAAGAACTGTAATCAATAAATATCTTAGGTAAAAAGCGATCCATAGTCGGTCCCTTTTTAGATGACTAGCCAGGGTGAAGAATTCTTTTACAGGTTGGACAGTTTGCAAGTTTTGTGGGAGAGCGGGCTTCTTGTGCGATAGCGGACGGAATGGGTGAGCCGCAAGAAGAACAGCTGCTGGAAACCATCAATGTTACTGCAATCCCGTTCAATGATTTTTTCAACGATTGATAGGTCGGCAGGTCTGGAATTTCCGTTTTATTCAAGTATGATAATTTTTCTTCCTGGATGCGGAGAATAGTATTTTCAAGAGTGGTTGATTCTTCAGCTAATATATTGTCAGTGGATGATTTGGATGTCGATAATTCCTCAACTTGGGAAGACGCTTTATCGCGTACAGATAGGGCTTGATCTGTTTCAAGCATGGCTTCTAATTGGCGTTCTTCTAGTAAAGATAGGTATTTTTGAAGGGATTTTGATTCGAGCTGTAGATCCTCAAGCTCTTTGTGATTTGTGATTGCACCGCTGTAAAGTTTCTTTTGATTTTGTTCTATTTTTATATTATGATCTGCAACGAGGTTTTCGGCCTTGTTGAGTATTTTTTGTTTATCAGTAAGTATGCTTTCTGTATCGGTCTGGATCTTAATTGCACTATTAAGTTCCTCGCGATCGTTTATTAGCTGCTCTATTTCACGGATTCTCTTTGAGGATTTATCTAACTCAGAATCGAATTGCTGCAGTTGGTACAACGTTTTAGATCGGCCCATTACATGGATTTCCTCATCTGCGTTTGATCTTGTTGAGATTATAGATGTGTAAGTTCGTGAAATCAAGGGCGAGATTGAAAAACTGATAAAATACAAGCATGTTTGAAAAGCGAAGCTTCATCTGGATGGGTATATTGGCTCTTGTTTTGATAACCATCCCGTATCTATTTGCTTTCCAGGGGGGAAATGATCAGTGGGTATTTGGGGGCTTTTTATTGAATCCGATCGACGGACATTCCTATTTAGCTAAAATGCAGCAAGGGTTTCAAGGAAATTGGAAATTTTTACTGCCATACACAGCGGAGCCAGGTGAGGGAGCCTATCTTTTTATCCTTTATATCAGTCTTGGCCACGTTGCGAGAATTTTGAATATGCCTCTAATCCTGGTTTTTCATGTTTTTCGGTTGATTGGTTCAGTTGTTTTGCTGTATTCACTTTGGAAATTATCAACAATGCTGTTCGACGAAAAAAAATATCAGCTGGCAGTCTTCTGTTTAGCGATATTTGGATCAGGGTTGGGTTGGATCGGGGTTTTGGCTGGACAGTTCACCAGTGATTTTTGGGTAGCGGAAGCTTATCCTTTTTTGTCCATGTATGCTAATCCACATTTCCCTTTAGGATTAGGGATTATGATTTGTGCTCTTCTGCCAGAAAAAACTGGAGTAATAAGATATATTATTTTTGGAGTGATCCTGTCAATTGTGCAGCCATTTGCCGTTGTGATAATTTTAGCGATAATGATTGCGAGAATGGCTCAGGAAAAATTTAAACTAAAGAGAAATAAACTAAAGGATTTTTGGAATTCAAGCGATTTTCCGAGGTTAATCGGTATAGGGGTTGGGGGAGGGTTGATCCTTCTGTACCAATATATCAGTATTCTCAATGACCCTGTTTTGTCGATATGGAACACTCAGAACCTCACACCTCCTCCTTCTGTGATAGATTTTATCCTGGCTTTCTCACCTGTTTTGATCCTGGCTGGTTTCGGCATCAAACAATCCTTAAAATCTGATATTGGAAGAACACTCATAATTTGGACGATTTCTTGTATTGGATTACTGATGATACCCTGGAATTTACAACGGAGATTTTTAACCGGTATTTATGTTCCACTGGCTGGATTAGCTGTAATGGGATTAAAACAGCTTATCAGCAAATATCGCGTGAACTTTGGAACAGGTATCTTGATATTATTTATATTGGTTGTGCCAACCAACCTGATAGTGCTGATATCAGGTATCCAGGCAACAATCTTACAGGACGAAAATATTTATTATTCTACTGATTTGGCAATGGGGTTGGAGTGGATCAAAAAGAATACAGATCCTGGTGATTTATTTTTAACTAACAAATCAACAGGCTTGCTGATTCCTTCCCAGACCGGGCGGAGAGTGATTTATGGGCACCCATTTGAAACGGTTAATGCAGAGATTGAGCTCGAATTTATTAATGCTTTCTTTGAGAACCAAATAGAAGAGCAAATCCTTATTAATGATTTGAAAGGCAGAAAGATTGATTATATTTTGATCCAAAAGGGACGTGAATTTGTCAATGACCAAGCATTGAATTCTGGTGCTTTCAGGATTGTTTTCGAAAATTTAAGTTTTGTCCTTTATCAGACTGATTGACTATGGAAAATATTCCTAAAAGTGACAAACATAAATCAATGGCTGGATGGATAATTCCATTCCTCCTGTTGATACCAGCGCTTGTTTATCTGCCAGGCATCCTGGGAGGCATTCCATATCCTTCTGATAATGCGCCTTTTACAGATTTGCTGATCACGCACTATCCGTATACACAATTTCTCAAAAACTCACTTGTCAATCATCAAGCGCTTCCTCTGTGGTCGAACTTGATTTATTCTGGAATGCCTTTTTCGGCAAATCCTCTGGCTGGCGTGTTTTATCTTCCAGGCTGGTTGGCGATGATTTTTCCGCTGCCAGCTGGAATAAGCATAATTCTGGCCCTGCACATCGTTTTTGGTTCCTCGGGGTTCTACCTTTTTCTAAAGAAGGAGGGAGTGAGCGATACCCCGGCTTTGTTGGGAGCTCTAGCTTTTGGCCTAATGCCAAAAATCACTGCTCATTATGGTGCCGGCCATATAACTCTTATTTATGCTATATCCTGGACACCCTGGCTATTTGTAACTAGAAAAATGGATCGAATTGGCTGGATATCTGGCGTGACGGCTGCCATGTTGTTCCTTGCTGATCCCCGCTGGGCTGTATATGCCGGTGTTCTCTGGGTGGGATATTCAATTGCGCATAGGCAATTCAATAGGTGGGGAGAGGAGCTGTTATATTTTGGTAAAGCTGGATTGGCGGCTTTTCTGATTGCATCACCTTTGATCCTTCCGCTGATCGAATTTAGCAGATTGTCTACCAGGTCAGCCATGGATATAAATGATATGCTGATATCAAAACTTCCTCTAGATAAACTGCTGGGTTTATTTATTCCTTCTCACGGTGGAAATATTGAATGGTTCATGTATTCCGGGGGTTTGATACTAAGCCTTTTTATTATTCAATTTGCGGATAAAAACCTCAGAAGAAAGAATATTTTCTGGTCAATGTGGGTTATTGTTAGTGTGTTCATTTCTCTTGGAGCAGGACTCTCATCAGCTCCCTGGTTAGCAAAAATTCCGATAATATCTTTATTGAGGGTTCCGCCACGGGCATTATTCCTAATGGGTTTTTCTCTAGCTGTAATTGCCGGTTTCACGTTTGATTCTGTTTTGAAAAGGCAGATAAATAGAAAACCAATCATCAAAATCGCTGCTGGAATATTATCATTTTCAATTTTCATGACAATCGGACTAGGAATCAATCTCAAGGGAAGTGACCTGTTCCTTTTTTGGGGCTTGGGATTTCTAGGAATCACAACTCTTGTCTTGGTTTTTCTTATACAAAACCAAGACAAGAAATACCTGGTTTGGTTATTAGGAATATTATTGTTAGTTGATCTATTCTATGTAAATATCAATAATTATTATGTGAGAATTGAAGAAACCAGTGTAAATGAGTGGCAAACGTTAGAAAAATATTTCCCAACCGAGGACGAATATTTCAGAATTTATTCTCCATCCTACAGTATCCCCCAGCAGATAGCTGCGGAATATAATCTTGAACTTGCTGATGGAGTGGACCCCCTGCAATTAAAAAAATACTTTGAATTTATGGGCATTGCTACCCGCGCGAAAACGTCTGGTTATAGCGTATCGATTCCACCTTTCGAAACCGGACATCCAGAATCTGATAATTTGGGTTTGATCCCATTACCTGACCATCTTTCATTAGTTGGCGTTAAATATATGATCTCTGAATATGAATTGGATAACCGATATTGGGAACTACAGGAAAAAATATCAAATAAATATGTTTATTTAAATAGTCGTTATGAAGGCATGGCTTGGATAGAACCTCCGGGCGAGATCTTATCAATGATCGATCCTACACCTGCAAACATAAGGCATGCAACTATTGTTTCGAAAAAACCAAATCAGATAGTTATTCTGGGTGAAGGGCCAGGAAAAATGGTTTTATCGGAAATATTTTATCCGGGCTGGTCCGCAACCGTTGATGGCGAACCAACAAAGATCAACATTGCTTATGACATTTTACGCAGTGTATCGTTATCCGAGGGCGAGCATGTGATTATATTTAATTTTCACCCCGTGAGCGTATATATTGGATTGTTTTTAGCAGGCGGGTGCTGGATTAGTATCTTGCTGTCGTTATTACGAAGAAGATTATGAATTACCTGAAAAGCAGAAAAGACGCTCTTTTCGTGGCAATTTTGGTAGCCCTGATAACCTTAATTCCCTACCTGGTGGGTTATAACACTCAGGGGGAGGAGTGGAGGTTTACAGGCTTTATTATTGGTGTCGAAGACGGGAACTCATATATAGCGAAAATGCTCGCAGGTGCTGCTGGAGATTGGTTATTCAAATCGCCATACAGTTCACAATACCAGCAAGGAGTGATCGCTTTCTTACCGTATATTTTGCTGGGCAAGCTAACGTCAGGTCCAGGACAGCATGAACAGTTAATTGCTTTGTATCAGATGTTCAGAATACTGGGAGTATTTCTGGCTGTTTTTGCCTGCTACGATTTTATTTCAATCTTCATCGACGACAGACAGCTAAAGACGTGGGCACTAGTCATCGTAATCCTAGGGGGTGGCGGCGGTTGGGTCCTTGTTTTATTACAGCAAAAACATTTTTTGGGATCTGTGCCGCTCGAGTTCATCTCACCTGAGAGTTTTGGCTTTCTAGGATTATTGGGATTTCCGCATCTTGCGGTTGCCAGAGCTTTATTATTATGGGGGATGGGTTCATATCTTGTAAAGCCCAAGGGCTATTTTGCTGGGCTGTTCTGGTTGTTTTTGGGATTATTTCAACCTATGGTAGTAGTCATCGCCTGGGCGGTTGTTGGTTTTCACAGCTTGATAATCGTCCTTGACTTGGTGATATCGAAAAAACTATCATTTGTAGATAATTTTTCCGTGGTAAAGAAAACTTTCATAAAACCGCTCCAGGCTATATTGGTATCTTTTCCGATTGTGATATATACCGGAATAGCTTTTTTATCTGACCCATATCTTATTGGTTGGGCATCTCAAAACTGGCTCCCTTCTCCTCATATCGGCCATTATATAATCGCGTATGGATTATTGTTGCCATTGGTTTATTCAGGTTTAAGGACATTGTTGAATAATAGCCGGGAACAGGGTCTGTTGATAACCGGTTGGTTGTTGATCTTGCCGATGTTATTATACGCGCCTGTTAATGCTCAGCGCAGATTAGTGGAAGGTGCCTGGGTTATCATTGTAGTCTGTGCACTGGCTTTCTTCTTGAAAAAGGCTGTTTTTGATTGGAAATGGAAGGGGTATCTGATGCTGGCATTCCCTTCAAGCCTAATTCTAATGATTGGATCTATAATGACAGCTTCAAATTTGGCTGAACCGGTTTTCAGGCCTCTTGAAGAAGTCAAAGTGTATCAGTTCATAGAGAAACAAGATTTAGAAAGTCCGGTTGTTTTGTCCTCTTTCGAGATAGGAAACAACTTACCGGCCTGGGTTCCAGCCAGGGTTGTTCTTGGACATGGACCCGAGAGCATAGGAAACGATAAGATTGAAGATGATCTTGAGGTATTGTTTTCTCCGGACACAAATGAGATTGAACGGAAATATTATTGGGATTATTACAAGGTTGATTACCTGTTTTGGGGGCCGATAGAGAGGGAACAATGGGATTGGATGCCCCAGAATTCAAGTGAACTAAATCAGATTTATAATGATAGCGATTACTCAATATACGAATTGATCAAAAAAGATTATTGATATATGAAATGATGCAAATAAAAAAAATCATCCAGAGTACATACTTTCCAATCATTCTTGCACCTTGCATCCTCTTTTTGGGCACACTGGTGTCTGGGAAAGCTCTTTTTTGGGGTACACCATCTACCCAATTTATTCCTTGGTGGGATTTCGCATGGGACACCTTATTGGAAGGCCAGCTACCGTTATGGAATCCATGGGTAGGGATGGGAGCTCCACTAATAGCAAATTACCAATCAGCATTGTTTTATCCTCCCTATTGGCTACATCTGGGTTTTTACGCAGCCGGGGGCGTAAAACTAATGGCCTGGAGCATAACTCTTCTGGTCATATTCCATCTTTCCTGGGGTGGTATAGGCATTGCCAAATTGATGAAGGAAATCAAGGTTGGTAAATTAGGGCAAATCGTTAGTGGCTTGGCGTTTGCTCTATCTGGATACCTTGTTGCAAGGGCGGGATTTCTGAGTATTAACGCAACTGCTGCCTGGCTGCCGTGGGTTATGTTATTTTCCAAGCAGTTGGCATCCGGAAAAAAAGAGTCTATCTGGAAGACTGGCCTGGTCCTCGGAATGATGTTTCTCGCAGGACATGCCCAAACAGCATGGTATACAGTTCTCCTGGGAGGGATTTGGGTCCTTTTTTGGAGCCTGGTCAATCCTGGTCCAAACAAATATTTGAAAAACTCTTTACTTGTGGTTGGAAAATATATAATCTCAGGTTTAATAGCTTTTGGATTGAGCGCTATTCAATTACTTCCAACAATTGAATATCTATTTAATTCTGCTAGATCCTCAGAATATGGATTTTCCGAGGCGATGACTTATTCCTTCTGGCCATGGCGATTTTTGACTGTTATAGTTCCTGATTTATTTGGGAACCCAGCATCAGGAAATTTCTGGGGTTATGGAAACTATTGGGAGGATTCTTTATACATAGGTATTCTTCCGATTGTTCTGGCTCTTGGAGTGATGTTCCGATTAGTTAAAAAGAAACCTTCTGGTAATGAAGGTTCACAAACAGAAAATTATGCGCTGAGCATATTTTTGCTGACTATCTGTGGAATTAGCTTCTTGTTTGCATTGGGCAAGAATACACCTGTATTTCCATATTTTTACCGAAATATACCCACGTTTAATTTATTCCAGGCACCAACAAGATTTTCAATCTGGGCTGAATTTTCATTGGTTGTACTTGCAGGTATTGGAATTGATCGTCTAAAACCGCCTACTGGCAAGAGGCTCTATTGGAACCGGTTGGCTGTTGCTGGGTGCGTGGCGATCAGCGTAGCAGCTGCCCTGGCTTCCTACTTCTTAAAGGATATCAAAACAACATTTATATCTTCCATAGGGATTGCAGGGTTTTGGGGATTTGGAACAGCTATACTGCTATTGTTTCAACCCGATAGTGATCAACATAGCAAAACAAAAATTTGGCAATACTTATTAATCGGGTTTATAAGCTTGGACCTGCTTGTTGCAGGATCGGGTTTGAATCCGGCTGTAGATTTAGATTTTTATAATGTTGAAAGAGATCTTGGGTCATCCAAACGTTTTATCATGCCAGAAAATACTGAGTATCAAATAAAGTTCAAACAATTTTTCAAATTCGATACATTCAAACCTGGCCAGCAATGGGAAAAAATCTACGAACACCTGCTGCCTAATGTTGCCATATTAAGAAGAATTGAAATGGCGAATAACTTTGATCCCATTGTGCCGGCAAGATTTCAAATCTGGATGGATGAAATAAATAAGTTGGAACTCGAAACAAATGGTGAAATGACATTTAACCAGGCTCTGGACTTGATGGAGATTGACGGAATAAGCAGACCTGCACCCGATGGATCTGCTCGGGTTAATGTGACATCACCCGGAATGATTGATAGAGTGATGTTTTTAAATTGTGTTAGATACATGGATGATGATTACCAAATACTTGATCTGATATTCTCGGAAGAGATAGATCTTTCCAATGAAATCATCCTAAAGGGCAATCCAGAAAATAGGGATGTATTTTGCAACGAATCAAGACCTGTCAAGATTCGGATTGTGGAGGAAAGCCCTGGTTATTTAAGAATTGAAACAGACAATTTTGACAGGGGTTGGATATTCTGGTCCCAAACATGGTACCCCGGATGGATTATCAAGATCAATGGGATAAAGGCAGGTCCAGCGTTACGAGCAAACTATTTATTCCAGGCAGCTGAAGTCAAACCAGGGGTGCACCAGGTGGAATTCATCTACAGCCCGGTTTCTTTTAAACTCGGGGCTGTAGTAACTGCAGCTGTGCTTCTGCTTGCTGGTTATCGTTTTATAGCAAAAAAAAGAGAAATTAAAGATTGATCTCATGGGCAGCTCTTTCCCGGAGAGCCTGCTGCAATTTCTTTTTGTCTCCCGGAAGGAAGAACGTGCTGATTATTAGGAGAATACCTGTTACTAACCAGGCTGAAATGCTGATTGTCAGCAAAGCTGTCTGAAGGGATGATCTCTGACTGATCAAACCTGCCAGCAAGGGGGCAAAAGCTGATCCAAGATTTCCCAGAAAATACTGGATCGAGGTCGATGTGCTTCGGATTTCTGGCAAAACTACATCATAAACTGTCGTGGCGATATTAGGAGATGCCAGGGGAATAAAGAAGCAAGTTATTGAAAGCATAATGCGGAAGAGACTCACGTTATCAGTGGGAATATTCAAGCTGATACTCAAGAGAATCGCACCCAGAAAAACGCCTAAAATTGAAACATATAGTCTTCCTCGAATGTCTTTTGAATATGCCAGATCTCCAAAATAACCCCCCAATAAATAGCCCAAACCGATCATTAATACTGCTGGGATCATAATTGAGGAAATGGTTGAAGGGGTATATGACCTTTCTACCTCCAGGTATCTGAAAGACCAGAAAGTTATCACCTGCCAGGGAAGAACGCCTATGAATCCTTGCAAAAACAAGATTGCCAGAGTTGGTATTTTAACGAGATCCCGTATTAACCCCAGGTTCATTTTGTGTGAATTTAGATCCTTCGAGGCTGCTAATTCTGGTTCACTTGATCCCCGTGGAATATCCTTAACGCCAAAATAGATAACTACAGCAAGGATAATACCCAGTAATCCAGTAAAGAGATAGATAATTCTCCAGCCAAAAACCGGAGCTAAATTTAATGCCAGGATGAGTCCTGCCAAATAACCAAGAGGTATCGATAGCTGTAAAAATCCAAAAATCCTGCTCCTATTTTCCGGTGGGAAGTAATCTGAGATTAAGCTTCCAATTCCTGGATAGCTCGAGTCATCAATTCCAGTTGAAGCCCGGGAAATTAAAAACAAACGGGGCGTGGGAGCAATGGCACTCAACCAGGTTGTTATTCCCCAGATCAGAGAAGCCAGGGCGAGTAATTTGGGCCTGGCAAAACGATCGAATAAATATCCCCAAATTGGATAAAATATACTGCCAAGAATTAATGACCCGGTGATTATGGCCCCCATCTGTACTTCATTCAGGCGGAAATCTGCCATGATCGCTGAAGTTAAGGGGCCGATTAAAAGCCGATCTGTTTGGTGGAGAAGCATGAATAAAAAAAATATTGCAACTGCCCGCCTCCGGGCCTTAGAGGAAAAATTCATGGGGAAGGATTAATCTAGCAGCTCTAAATAAATTCTTTTGTTTTCTTTTCCCTTGCTCTTGTAATCAGTGATCTTTACGGGTCCGATCTCTGAGGTGTTGCTCACATGGGTTCCGCCGTCTGCCTGCAAATCCAATCCTTCAATTTCTACTACTCTGATATTTTTGATATTCTTTGGCACAAGATTTATTTTTGTTCTGATCAAGTCTGGAATTTGAAGGGCTTCCTTCCTGGGAATATCTCGCCAGGTAACAGGCAGTGATTTGGAGATTTCTAGATTAATGGCCTGTTCAATTACGTTTACAAGATCCTTGTGCAGGGATGCGAATTCAAAATCCATTCTTCCATTAAGTGGGGCCATATTTCCACCAGTGACCGATGCGCCATAATCCCGGAAGATCACTCCGCATAAAACATGCATTGCGGTATGAGTACGCATAAGTTGAAATCTATGAGACCAATCAATTTTTCCCGTAATTTCTGATCCTATCTTTGGCAGCTTTGTATCTTCAGGAAGGACATGAATTATTTTTCCAGCAACAGATCTAATGCTTGTTAGGCAAATAATATTTTGGGAAAATAATATTACCCCTTTGTCGGCAGGTTGACCTCCACCTCCGGGATAAAAAGCTGTCTGGTTGAGAATGATGCCGTTTAGCTCAAGGTCATGTTCAACAACTTGAGCATTGAAAGTCTTTTGATAGCTATCTACGTGAAAAATACGATTGCTCATGAGAATCCCTAAAACTATTGAAAGGCTGGCATTTTTAACTGTCAGTAATTGATATATTGGTATGGATATGCATTAATTATTGCGAGTAGAAGGAAACCAGATTGTGATGATAAATCAAATCAAACCAAGTTCATGGCCAACTCTGTCAAAAATTTCCAAAACCTGATCCAGCTGCTCGTCAGTATGTGTTGCCATATAACTGGTTCGCAGAAGTTGACGGCCAGGGGGAGTAGCAGGGCTGAGAATGGGATTGACAAAGACACCGTTATCAAAGAGCAGCTTCCAGGTTTTTAGAGTTAACGTGTCTTCGCCGATAATAATAGGAATTACCGGAGTTTCAGAGCTGCCAATATCAAAGCCAAGGGTTTTGTATTCCCTCCGCATTTTTGCTGCAATTTGGTTTACCCGTTCTACGCGTTCAGGTTCTCTTCTGATAATATTTAGGGCTGCTAGAGCTGCTGCTGCGTTTGGCCCAGGGATACTGGCGCTGAATATAAGAGATCGGGCATTATGTTTAATATAGTGAATTGTATTTTCATCCCCGGCAATATAACCGCCAATTGACGCAAACGATTTGCTAAAAGTTCCCATGATCAAATCAACATCATCGGTTAAACCAAAATGCGCGGCGGTTCCTCTCCCTTTTCCTAACACGCCAACTGCATGGGCATCATCCACCATCAATCTAACGTTAAACTCTTTGCAGATCGGGACTATTTCTGGAAGTGGGGCGATATCACCTTCCATGGAATAAAGACCGTCTACAACGAGCAACTTTCCAGCCTTTTCAGGCAAGCGTGATAGTTTCCCGCGGAGATCATCCATATCGTTATGACGGAAACGAACCATTTTGCCGTAACTCAATCTGGCGCCATCTACGATACTGGCATGATCCTCTTTGTCAAGAATGACGTAATCGTTCCTGCCAACAAGCGAACTGATTGTTCCCAAATTGACTTGCATGCCGGTTGAAAAAATCAATGCATTATCTTTTTGAACCCACTCAGCCAGCTCATTCTCAAGCGTTTCGTGGAGAGCGAGAGTGCCGTTCAAAAATCTTGAGCCAGTACAGCTGCTCCCAAATCGTGTAATTGCATTCCTGGCGGCTTCCTGGACCTCGGGGTGAGTAGTAAGGCCCAGATAGTTATTTGAGCCGCACATTATTAATTTTTTACCGTCAAATTCAGCTTCGGTTCCTTCGCTTTCCGACAAAGGTAAAAAATAAGGGTACAAGCCACTTGCTTGAGCTTCCTTGGCTACCATGTAATTTACACATTTGTCGAATAAATCCATTGTGTTCCTTTTTGCAAGGCCTTAAACATTAATGAGTAGATGCGTTAGATAATAAACTGTTCAGCAATTATAATCGCAATATGATTCAGTGCAAGAAAAGGTTCAAATACTGTAATGCTTGACACAGTTATACCATTATGTTAAGCTTTTTGAGACCGTTCCAGCTGGGTGAAATCCAATTTTGGGAGTGTGAATATTGAGTATTTCAAGAGCTAAGCTAATGGTGGAGGAATTAAAAAAGTTGCAAATATCATCACCTGATATTCAGGCATCTGCTCTTGTCAGCGTAGACGGACTTATAATAGCCTCCGCTCTTCCTGCCAGTGTAGAAGAGGATAGAGTTTCGGCTATGTCTGCTGCCATGTTATCTTTGGGGGAAAGGATTTCATTGGAACTCAAGAGGGGTGCATTAGATCAGGTTTACATCAGAGGTGATCAGGGGTATGTTTTGTTGACTTCTGTGGGTAATGAAGCTGTCCTAACAGTTATGGCAAATTCAGGTGCAAAACTTGGCTTAATGTTTTTGGATATTAAGCGGTCTGCAGAAACTCTCTCAGGATTAATTTAATTTATGAATACAATACCTGAAAGTGGTTATTACAACTCCAATAAATTTGCACGCATATTCCTAGAATCTATCTGCGAAATCTCTGGCAAGAATGGGCTAAACACCATATTAAACTATTCTAAAATGTCAGACCTCGTTGACCATTTACCGCCTGACAATCTTGACAAGGCATTTGATTTTGCGCACTTTTCCATGATCAACCAAGCACTGGAAGAAATCTACGGAATTAGGGGGGGAAGAGGCCTTGCCCTGCGGATTGGACGGACTACATTTGATGATGTTTTGAAAGACTACGGGGCTCTTGCTGGAGTTGGAGACCTTGCTTTCCGTGTGCTTCCCCTTCAAATGAAAATTAAAATTGGTTTACAGGCAATGGCAAGGATATTTTCAGACAAAAGTGATCAAATTTCAACTGTCTATGATGAAACGGAATCATTTATATACGCGGTAGAAAGATGTCCTGTCTGTTGGGGCCGAAAAGTAGAAGATCACGCGGTTTGTTATTACATGATTGGTTTACTTCAGGAGGGTTTGTATTGGGTATCCGGAGGTGAAGAATTCCAGATAAACGAAACAAAATGCATTGCCCTGGGAAACGATGTCTGTGAATTCACTATCCTGAAAAAACCTCTGGATTAATCATTTGAATAAGGAGATTAGTGAAAAAAACTTCGATTGTCATCCCCACATTTAATGAAGCTGAAAATTTGCCTATTATAATTCAAAGGATCTTCGATTTAGATATCCCCTCCTTGAATATTCTAATTGTGGACGACAATAGCCCTGATGGGACTGGTGAGATAGCTGATCAACTCGCTGAAAAATATTCTGGCAAAGTTGATGTACTGCACAGAAAAGGAAAACTGGGATTGGGAACAGCGTACATCGAAGGTTTCAAAATCTGCCTAGACCAAGGTGCAAAACGGATCATTCAAATGGATGCGGATTTTTCGCATAATCCAGAAAAAGTCACTGAGCTTATATCCAGTCTTGACAACTATGATATGGTCCTGGGGTCTAGATATGTTGAGGGGGGCAGTCTTGATCGGGAGTGGGCTTTTTGGAGAAAAGGATTATCGTCGTTTGGAAATTTTTATGCGCGTATTATATTGGGAATGCCAATCAAGGATGTAACTGGGGGCTTTAGAGCCTGGAGAAGAGAAACCTTGCTTGGGATCCCGTTAGAAAGAGTCAAATCTCAGGGATATGCTTTTCAGGTTGAAATGGGTTACATCACTCACCTGAATGGCTTTAGAATAAAAGAAATACCCATATATTTTGCTGACCGCTCCCGGGGAGATTCGAAAATGTCTCTGAATATTCAAATTGAAGCAGCCAGAAGAGTCTGGTCAATTTTGTATGAGTATAGGGATTTGAGGTAAAAATGAAAAACCAGGTTATTATTTTCAATAACCTGGTTTTATATTATTGAAAGGGGGTAACGATCAAGAATCCATTCTTTCCAAAATGCTATAAAGAAGCTCTAAAAGAGAGTTTTTAACTGATTCTTTATCAGTTGCTGTACAAGGAAGCAGTTTTACGTCGGACGAAAGACGTAAGGCAATTCTCATGTCCTCTGGATCCCAGGCGTCTGGTAGGTCTTGTTTATTTGCGGTGACGACATATGGAGTCGGAGCATAAGCCCTGAATGTTTCCAGGATGCGGCGAGCTTCACGGAAGGTTTCCGGTCTAGAGCTGTCCACCATCACCACAAAACCCAGCATGCCTTCTGATAAGATCTCCCACATAAAATCAAAGCGTTTTTGTCCCGGGGTTCCAAACAGGTAAAGAACGAGATCGTCATCTACTGTAATCCTGCCAAAATCCATGGCAACGGTGGTAGTTTCCTTAATTCTTTCGGATTCGGAAGAAATTTTTCGTGCAGTTGCCACAACGTCAATTTCGCTGACAGTTTGAATGAACTGGGTTTTCCCAGAGCTGAATGGACCGGTGACAACCATTTTGACGGTTTGCATAGGGCATATCCCTCTATGGTGATAATAACAGCTTAACTACCTATAATGAACGGATTCTGGTAATCAATCGATTAACGAGTGATTTTTGTTCATCCGCTCCCTCCACTGGCAATGAAGGAACTTTTGGAGTTGGGGGCGCAACACCTTCTGGCCGAATAATTTCGACTAGGCCGGCCTGGATGAGGCTATAAACAATTTTTCTAAATTCTAGCTCACTAAGTTTGGTTGTGCGAGCTATTTGTTTCATGGAGTTCTTTGGGTTTATAAAGGATACAACGCGCCACTCTTTGACGCTGAGGTTGACATTCCTGATATTTGTTCCTGGGGTTTCGGTGAATTTCAAAGCCATATCCAGGCTGGGGATTTCATCCTGCAAACGCTCTAATTCCTGGAGTTGACGGGATCCTTCAATGATTATATTTTCCAGGCTAATTAACAAGGAAATTTTATCGGGAGATGGCTTTATATTGTTTTCGAATTGGAAAATGCCTTCTTCCCAGGTAAAGAGATCATTGGCTGTGGATACAAATTCTTGCTTAAGACTGGAAAGAATTTCTTCTTGGGTGACATAATTAGAGTTTATTAACATCAACCCCAATTCTTTATCACCAATATTGTTGGCTTTATCTTTTATAACCTGGTATTGTTTTTCAGTTAAATTCTCTGTTCTGAGCAGAACAGCTGCCAGGCCGTTATCCGAATTATTGTTTTGCGCATAGCTTAACTTACCGTTATCAAACGAGATCGTGGCAGCTTTATCCCTGCCGTGCACTTCCAGAGTGCCGGTTTTTTTTGCCAGGCTTATCAAATTCAATAGTTGAGAAAACGAAAAATCTCTCAGGTTGCCTTTTAATGCCATAAAATCCTAAATTAAATCGCTTAGATTACTAAAGGATTATACATTTAAGGAACACATCCGTCAAATGCGTGAGGGGTACTTTGATTACAATGCTGATAGCTAAAACAAAATAGTAGTTCTCACCAAACAAGGCATGATATAAACTTAAATTCGATCTTTTTGATTAGTTATCTTGACAGTGTCTCTATATCTGTTTATAATTTTGCCGCAGTAAATTTTCCCCGGTAGCTCAATGGTAGAGCAATCGGCTGTTAACCGATAGGTTGCAGGTTCGAATCCCGCCCGGGGAGCTAAAACACCTTCTTTGGAAGGTGTTTATACTTTAATCAGAGCTTGGTGGATTCTGGACAGAGAATTCAATAGTTCTACTTCTGGATTTCAAATGCAAAGAATGGCTAATTTGTCTCAACATATAACTGAAGAAATTCATTTCATCCACGGACAAATGGAATAATAATCGGATTAATAAAACGGGGATAACCACACATAGATTAGACAGATCAATAACCACAAATATCCAGTTTCATACAAATGGCTGACAGAGCTGAAAAGGCTATTTGAGCAATTGAGGTTATTTAGTCTGTGAACGCCTAAGAAATTTTGTTTTTTGGAAGCAATGCAAGAGCAGGAATTGAACAAAGGGAGGCGGCCGCGCCAATCAGGTAAGCTGTTTTCAACCCCAGATTATCTCCAATGAATCCAATAATGATTAACATTATTCCATTGGATAATAAAAGGATTAGGAGGTATACACCGTTTCCAGTTGCCCTGTGTTCCTGAAAATTATCTTGGACCAGGGCTAAAAACAAAGTACCTGATGATAAGCTGAAAAAACCCAACAAAAGCAATAAGGGAAAAACCAACCAACCCTGGACTTGCAGGAAAATAGGCACAAGTAAAGCTGAAATCAGCAAGGATATTTTAATGCTTTTCCTTCTTCCAAAGCTGTCGCTGAATGGTCCGATAAAAAGGGCGCCGACTACACCTGACAATTCTAAGACCGTCAAGGCAGCGCCAGCAATCCAGAGTGGAGCGCCTGATTGAACCATATAGACTGGAAGATATGTGCTGAGTGCTGTGGTTAAAGTTGAGCGCAAGATAACAACAATGGAAAGAGGAACAAAGAACTCTTTAAATAATGGAAGGACAGATTTCAGAGGCGGATTTACCTGGGGAGAAAGATCTAATTTTCTGAACTGAACGAATAAAATGAGACTTGCAGTCCAGCCCAGAAACATCAAACGATAAATACTGTCCAGGCCCCAGACCGAGACCACCCACACAACTAATAATGGTCCCAACGAACGGCCAATGCCACCTCCAGCCATGAATAAGCTGAGACCATATCCTTTACGATCGCCTGAAGCGCTGGCAACTATACCGGGTGACGCTGCATGAAACATGGTTGAGCTCGTTCCTGCCAAAAACAAAATGACTGCGAGTGATAAAAAGGAATTGGCTTGTCCCAATAAACTCATCAAGGTTGCGGTTATTGCCGGAGCAAATATCACAAAATACCGGGCACCAACTTGATCAGCTATATAACCAATAAATGGATTAAGGATAGAGGGAATCCTGGAAAATGTTGTCAGAACTCCAGCAGACGTTAATGACAATGAGAAGTTTTCTATGAGAGTTGGCAGAAGGGGAGCCAGGAAAGACGTATAAAGATCGTGGAAAAGATGTCCTCCGGATACTACCAGGATTTGTTTTGAAGTTCCTTTTGGTTTTGATGGAGAAATTTCCATATTCTTATTTAAGATTTCTGAATACCTGTCTTATGAAAATTGAAAGCACCCGCAAGGGTGCTTTTGAAATATTGTTCGAACGTAATAAATATATCAGTCAGGAATGGTTACTTCGTAGATTTTTACGTGGCCTTTGCGCCCCTTGACTATTATTGAATCCAGTTTTTTCATCGTATATTGATCGGAAGCAGATTTATAAATCTGGTCGCCAACAACTATTTGATTTGGTCCCGCAAACGAGTTCATGCCTTTGGCAACATTAACAAGGTCTCCAAGAACTGTGAATTCTACTCTCTCACTGGTGCCTACATAACCAACAACTGCTCTGCCTGATTTAAGGCTGAGCCTTAAATTGAAAGGTTGGTCAAATTCATCTGCAAGCGCTTGCATGCGTTTTACAATGACGACAGCTGCCTCAACAGAATTTTGTTTGTGATTCGGTTTTTCATCGGACATGCCAAATACAGACAGGACCCCATCACCAAGATAACGGACTACTCCAAAATATTCAAAAATAATGTTGGTAATCTCAAGATAGTATTTATTAAGCATTTTGCCGAAATCCTGGGCGCCCATAGTTTCTGCCAAACCAGTTGAATTGGCGATATCAGCAAAAAGAACAGAAATCTTGCGTTCTTTCAAACCCGGTAGAGTCCCGTGCAAATCATAGTCTCTAAGAACGTAATCCACTTCTTGAGGTGATACAAAACGTTGGAACATCTGCCTTAAACTTTGTTCCTGTTGAACTTTATTAAGTAGATTAACTCGTTGAATTGTCAAGGCAGCCTGGTGGCTGATAGCGATGGCTACCTGGAGATCCGTATTAGTAAACGGCCTGGCATCGGGTCTCGATTTATACATATAAATAAGACCGATTACTTCATTCTCTGTCATGATGGGGACACAAAGCGCTGAGCGGATTTTTAGTAAGGTAGCGCTTTCGCTATCAGATTTTGCGTCACTCTGGGCCATATCAGGAATTACGACAGCAGATTTTTCTTCAATCGCCGATTTGGCAAGCGTGGACGGAAATCCAAAATCTTCCATTTGGTCAAATTGTTCTTTTAGGATAACTTTGCATTTGTCTGCGCCCATAGCCTGTTTCATCAAGAAGGCTACCTCTTCCAGACAATCAGAAAGATTCATTACTGTGTTAAGCCGCTCAGAAATCTGGTACATCAAAACGGTATGGTGATCAAGAGCCTCAAGCAAACGTTCGCGGGTGAACTTCTGAGGCCCTTTCACAGAGTCCAGCGGTTCATCAGTGCCCCTGATAACTACATTGATTGTTGAGCTGCCAATTCGGATCATGTCCAGGTGTTGAAGGCGGTAGGTATACGATAACCGACGTCTGTTTATATATGTGCCATTTGTACTGGAGAGGTCCTGCAAAAGTGCTGTATCAGTGCTTCTGTTGTAATCAATGCGGGCATGCTGCCTTGAAGCAGAAGGTTCTGCAATAACAATATCGTTATTCGGATGTCTGCCGATTGTGTTTCCCCCGGGCTTAAGCGTGTATTTTTGGGGTTCTTTTCCTGGTACTCGGATAGTTAACAGCCACATAGAAATTTTCCTCTTGATCGGACACGCTGTATCTGAGTTGATTATAACCCAGGTTAGGCCACCGCTGAAAACGAAAAACTTCCAAAACTTTTAGGAGATTGGAAGTTCTTAATTAAATGAGTGGTAAAAAGGGAATTCAAGAAATTTGCTCAAAATAATCTACATCGAGAACCATTATAACAGCACGTTTCTTAAACGGATTTACACTTGGACTGCATTCCTGTTTGATTAAGTTGATAACATTATCGACATCAGCTTCGTCTACGCCTGCAATCAATGTGCTGTTACCACGGAGGAGCAAGCCGCCAGTGGAATCAATTAATGTCAGAGGATGTCCAGCGTCATGCAAGGATCTCATCACTGTGCTGGATTCAGAATCTTCTAGGATAGCCATGATCATTTTTTTATTCATATCATACCTGAGCAAAATCCTTAATTTTCAATACATAAATTGTCACACGGGCATGGGCGGGATCAGTTTGTTCGGCGGCGGGAACTTGTTCCCTGATAAGATCCAGGCAATTGGGAACTTTTTCAGAATCAACAGCAATCATAAGGGTAGTAATTCCCCCGGTCAATATTCCAGAAGTTGAGGCAAATTTAGTAACTCTGTATCCATCGTCCAAAAGTGCTTTTGATACATCGTCACTGAGGTTAGTTGGCATAATAGCAAGGATCATTTTCATGATTATATTTCCTCGTATCTTTCAACATTCAGTGTAAAAATAGTGGCTATGCCCAGTTTGGCTTCTGCAGAAGATCCAATATCGTCTGTTGTTATCTGAGATTGCCCCGTGGTTGCATTCTTGATGATCGATTGGACTTTTATTCGAGCTCCTGAAGGAACACCGATCAGGAGAGTTGCATTTCTTCTGCCAAGGAATCCCCCCGTGCTGGCAATATGAGTTATGGGATATCCAAAAGGCTGAAGCAACGATGTGATTGCGTCAAGATCCTTTTCCTGGATAACTACAGTCATCAAATTCTGAATATCTCTTATTTCCTCCATGCGTAATGATTGAATTAGATCAGTCAGGTTTTCTGTCAATGACGAATCGATTTCATGGGCTAAATCAGAAAATGTTTCTTCGGATATAGTTCCATTTTGCAACATAGTTCGCAAGGCTGCCCTTTCACTTTTTAGAGCTTCTTGTATGGCGGACTCCAACTCTTTTGATTCAACATTTGGGTGAGAGTGAAGTGTGCTGGCCGCCGCATCGATCAATGATTCGGTGTGAGCTTCGATGGGTTTGGAGAGAATATTCCATACATGTCTGGACAAAAGACCGTCTTGATGCATAGTTTCAAGATGTTGGTAGGCTGTACGAGTCATGACTGCTCTGGCATTAAGGCTTTCATACTCTGCTTGAGCTGCGCTTTTTTCAATTAAACCCATTCGGTTGATAAAAGGTTTCATGGATATGCCCTGGACTAATAATGTAAACAAAACAACTCCAAAGGCCATCGATCTAATAAGGGTTCCCTGGTCGCCCAAACTGGCTGGCAGACTCAATGCCAGAGCAAGAGAAATTGCACCTCTCAAACCTCCCCAGTACAGAACATGTTTATACCTGAGTGGAATTCCTGCGCCAATCCACGATAATCCATATATAGAAGCAGCCCGGGCAACTAAAAC
>PVMS01154267.1_pt1 | contig 43596 bp, 45 predicted proteins | sample 1853461 | NCBI WGS metagenome assembly PVMS01 (sample SAMN08582032, study PRJNA380276) | Marine sediment metagenome, whole genome shotgun sequencing project. | isolation source: ocean sediment barecode stripped | collected 2017
AAAAAAAAACAAACAACACACCAATCATTTGTCGCATGCAGAGATATTTCTTCATGTTGGTGTGTTGTTTGTTTTTTTTTTGAAAAATATATTTTTATTTTTTAGAAATTTTTGTTCATGGTAACCAATTGTTTGCAATACCAAGGAAAGGATCGTCATCCTCTTCACCCGGCAATTTAATGAGACCGATTGCAAAAAATAAAAAGTCTTTGTAGCGAATGTTGTTGGTCGTTTTATCCATGATACTTACCATCGGGGATGAAATTACATCATTTTTTGTTTCACGAAAGTCAATATTTCGGAGTTTTGAAGCTTGTGCCTCATAGTTCTTTTTATTTCCCTTCTTTTTTCTGATTGACAACTAGAATAATTTTGGCGAAGGAGCGAAAAAAAAAGAAATAAATATTGAGAAATTTTTATTTTTTAAGAAAACAATCAATAATCATAATTTGCACGAGTGTAAATACCAAAAAGATCTCGAAATTCCTCGCCATCTTTTACCAATTCTTTTTCGATCAAAAACGATTTTAAGGATTCTCGTTTTTGTATCAGTTCTTCCAGGGATAAGAAACTCTGAACCACATCTTTTTCATCTTTACAATCATGTAACTCCTTCGAAATGCAAATATATAAATATTTTTTTGATGCATCATTATCGATTATTTCGTATCCATAGGAAAATTCAGTTCCGTTGGGGGAAGTCATGGAGTCACCAGAACATTCCTCACAATATCTATCTTCGTCATAACATTCGCAATGTTTCAAAACTCCTTTTTTCCAAAGTATTTTCTGTGGAATCCGAACTCCAATAAACGTGTATGCGTAACAATCCCAGCCCATTTGGTATTTGTTTTTTACCACAGTATGGTATTTTTTTTCATCTCAAATTGAACACACCTCCCTACCTCCGGAAATGTCGAAAAGTAATTGCAAATCAACAAACAAAGATCATCATCATTGATAAGATGAATGCCAGCCCAGCAGCAAAGATCGAGAACCATATGAAATCATAGGAAATACGCGAAATTATAATGTGTGGATTGTGGTCAACTTATAAAGGAAAATAGTCCATTTATTTTCAAAAGAGTGTTGTATGTATCTAAGATGTTATATACAGAAACAAGAAATTGTAACAAATAAGAATTTCTAAAAACCAAAATAAATCGCCTTAAATAACTTTGGAATATGATATGAGTCGGTTTAATATTTTATGCAAGGCATCAAGCCTATGTTTATCGGTCGAGTTTCTCCGCCAAACGTCCCCATAGTTGATACTGCCGGATTGACAATCAACCCGGTTAGAGCCAATTGGTTCACTGCAGTGGCATTGTTGGTGCCAGTGATTCCAGAAAAGGCGGGACTTGTTAGCTCTATTGAATGGGGATCCGGATCAGGCGCATTAAATGGGATGATCCCCCCATCACCGACACCACCTGCATGTTGGTGTTCAACGTCGGTGATTGAATGAAGGTGGGCATCTTGAGTGTGAGTGTGCCCCAAACCGCCTGCGCCGTCGGTGACCGTATGATCGTGCGTTTGTATAGTATCATCCTGTGTTGCACCTGGAACCGCAGCCGCTCTGATGAATCGTCCGGCTGATATCAGATCTGGCACGTTGAATGTCGTCGTACCATTTCCCGACCCATATAAAATCCCGATGAGATCAAATAACGCACTAAAGCCGATTCGCGACACGGCTGTGCTATCACATAACAGATATCCAACGGGCACAGCCCCTCCTGCAAACCAGAACACTGCACCCGTTGGAACTAATATGGGATTCAAATTCCCTGTAGGTGGAGTATCGCCTGGAGGATTGTTGATTTCCACTTGATTCGACCCTTTCGTGACTTGGAAATCGCCCGCAGTATTGTCTCCCGCAATATTGGATTGAAGCACAGAAACTTCGATTTTTGAGACTGTGACGGTGCTCGGCGGGGATGTTTCGTTTCCATCGAATGCGTTCTGTACAAAATCGATATTGGGTGCCATTTCGATGGTGATCGTGAACGTTGACACAGAAGCAACTTCAAACAGTCCATTATTTTGGGGATTGATTGAATCACAAACCATGATAATGTCCCCTGCCATCAAACTTGCGGATATATCGGTCGATGAGACCAATGTCGCGGGTATGCTGATGCTGTCTACGAATGAGTTAATTAAACTTCGTCGATTTACAACAATACCGCCCATGATAGGAGTAGGATCTCTATAACAATTATTGAGTAAAATCGTGTGATCTCCAATGTGCAACTGTTCTTCAGTCGTGGTCGTTGTAGTTCCCTTAACTGTTAAATTAACATCAATTACGACAGATTTCTGAAATACAGTGTTATTCTTGATATTCAATTCAGTATCAGTATCAGTACCTCGGATGCAATTTGTTTCAATCGCACCTCCGGGGATAACAGAGACCGTCTCAAAATCTTTGAGGGTGTTCGTGCCATCCCCGCATATATCTCCTTTGATGGTCAGATTGTTCTCTACAGTGAGATTGTTGGTAATGATGTTATCAAAGTCTTTGAGGGTGTTCGTGCCATCCCCGCATATATCTCCGTTCATCGTGAGGTTTCCTTCGATGGTCAGATTTCCATTTCCATTTCCCGCACTCAATTCTGATACTGCCAATTTGGTGATATTTGCGTTCCTCGCAGTCAATTTATCTCGGACAAACACATCGCATGCAGTGATGCGACCGGCATTCATACTGGAAAATGCTGCATCCGACAATGCAAAACACGGGGGATTACTCATTTATATTCTGTTTATATTATCTCACACAAAATAAATAAGTTATGTGTGATATAAATCGACATTACGAGTTCTAGCCAGTATGGTATTTGTACAATTTTCATCAGACAGCATCTTTTAAATTTATCGAAAAAATCCCCGGAACAGAATTTTGGTATAATATATTTCATTTTTTCACTCTTTGTATTTAAAGATTCTTTGCTGAATTTGGCAATTCACTCCGAAATCCAGCACGCTATCAGATAAATCATTGTTGATATCTACAAATTTTCTTTTGTTGGATTTGGAAGCAAAAAATTTTGTCATTTTCCATTGCTTCCCATAATCTTCCAAAATTTTTTTGGATTCTTCGATCTGTTGTACCACAGATATTACATATCCCAAGTGCAAGGTGTCTTTTTCCATATTTTGCAAGAGTCCGAGGACATTGGCACATCGGTCGTACAATTTCTTGCATCTTCCTTTGTTATTCCCGTATCGAATCATATTCTGATGCATTTCGTCAATCAATTTCACTCCGATGGATAATACTTTGAAAGCCACTGCACCTTCGGTAGCCAGACTCCCAAAATCGGCAATCGTTTTTCCGAAGAGTACTCCCACGTCTGTTGCCAAATGCATGGCGTCCACTAAACCTCTCTCTTGTTGACCTTGCTGAGTAGAAACATCGTATTCTGGATCTAACAATGGAAAACCATTTTGATCCACGGATTTATAAATTCCATTGGGTAACCTTAATTTGATTTCTACTTCGACGTTGTTGCTGGCATGAATCAGAGGTCCATTTTTGTAAATTTTGATCCACATATTATCCACAAAAAGTTCTGTTTTCCCATAGACTACAAAAATCCAATTTTTAAACTTTTCGGAAAGACGATACATGTCTATTTCCAGGGACTCCCAAGTGACGAATTGGTTGAATGGGAACTTTTTTTCCTTTAGATATTGCAATATTTTCTTCTTTTTTCTCGAAGAATGTTGGAAATGGGAAAGGTCTGACGCTGACGAACAGTCCTCCTCACTCTCGTCATAATTGTAGTCGTACTCATCTGGAACCATAGAACCATCCTCCCTGCTAGGAAGCTTTTGAAAAATGAATTGTTCGTCGGAACATTCAGGCGGATAGATTTCCAGAGAATGATAAGTCTTTCGATTTTCCAACAAAGCTTTAAAATTAGTCAAATTCGAGTTACTCATTTCTTTATTTTTTGTTCACATTATTTCTGAAAAAAATAAAAAAATATTTGCGCAATGACATATTCTTGCTTGCATTGAAAACGAATGAAAATGGAAACTCATTTGACAGAGGAAGAAAAAAAGTTAATGTCTAATCTGCGCTCCGAAGGATACAAAATCACCCCCCCCCCTGGACCAATTTTGAAAGAAAAAGCCTTTTTGGACAAATTGAGTTCCTTAGGATATATTATTTGTATCCCTGCTGAGAAGCCACCACCAGCAGAAAATTTCATAATGGGATCCGCTCCAAACTCTTCTGGGAAGAAGACCACGGAACATGAATACGGAGATTATCATACCAATTGTTCCTGTTTCACATGTCAAGATACTCGATGTGATGCAGAAAATTTCCCATAGAGTTAGTTACATTTCTAAATTTTCTAAATTTTTTCTAAAATAAATTCTCTCGTTTGTTGAGCATTTTTTGGTTCCAGTGCCTCCGCAAATTTATCCAAATCTCTCTGTGCCAATCGTTTGTACACGATCCAAAGTGCCGATCCGCATGCTGGAATGAGATAATGATCTCCGATGCAACTCATTGCATTTTCCCCGATGATTTCGAGTTCTTCGTCCGTGTATCGTTCTAGTAATTTCGGGAACAATTCGTAAACATTTCCAGCAATTGCTGAACCGACTATAGCGAGATTCATAGGAATTTTACATTTTTCATCCGCCATAATTTTAACTTTTTAAATATGTTCTCAGAAAAAAAAACAACATTTTCATTTCACAAACACAACAGTCTGACGAAAAGTCCACTATGGCGGACAATATCAATAGAGGATCCGAAATTCACGGATGCGATCCTTCCCGCTTGAAAGTGGACCAATATTTGTGTCGGGTGAGTTATGTAAAAGTGAAAGAAATCTCTGGAAATTCCGTGATCGTAGAAAATCAATTTGGGTTTTCGTGGGTGATCTGGAAACAGATCATCGCTCAAGAGATGGTCTCCGCGCATCAAGTGGACGAAGAAAAGAAAGTCCCGAGAATGGAAATTGTAAGAATTTTGCAGAATGCAAGAGACACCATTTTTTCGGTCGGTTTCAGAAAAAAAATCGATTGTTTGGAGAGTGTCACTTTGGAAGATCTAGAAACGCCCCCAAAACGAAAGACTTTAGCCAAAGAATTTACACACAGAGTCTTGGTCGGATATTTGTACCAAGAAGAACCCGAAATGGAACGAAGCGTGGTGATCGACTTGGAAATCGAAGATGAAAACTTCGAAGCCAAAAAATGTTTCGTGGATCACAGTACAATCGAGTGGTTGATTTTCAACAAGGTGAAATACATTGCCAAATAAAAAATTTATTTTACGATGTAAAAATTTTCGGAACTTTCCCATACTGTTTTTTCAAATGTTCCTCCAAAAGATTTTCATTTTTTTTTTGAGTGGGCTCCATTTTGTCTAAAGATTTCAAAAAGGATTCCATGATCAATTTGTGTGTGATGAAGGATTCGGATTTTTCATCATAATAAATATGCAAAGGATCCAAAATCATTTTGTTTTTCATTTCAGTTATTGTCTGTTTCGATGGCAATTTGCCAATTTTGTTGGCATCCACAAACAAAATAAAATCATATGAAGCTTCATCAACCACGAAATAACGATGCAAATCTCCGTAAAGATTATAAAAATAAAAATTTTTCACATTTTTCACTTTGGGACACTCAAAATAATTCTCTTCCTTCCCGTGAGCAACAATGATCTCGTCTATCAATGGATGTTGTTTTAATTTGGCTACTATAGTATGACTGTAACCATTTTCAGGAGTCTCACTGGAAATGATTACACTCATACGCTGTGGGGCGAAGTTCATATCCCAACAGGTGCATAAGTTGTCATTATTTCCGAGAGTGGATCCCAATACGCCCCGATTTTGAAAAAAGAGAGGAGGCATGATGGCGTATGTGTTTAAAATTCCCAGGTGAGACATTCTTTTCAACATCATGTCTCCGTTGTCGTACATCGGGAGTGTGTGAGTCAAAATCAATTCTGCTGCTTTTCTGTTCACTGCATAAGCGTGCCGACAGGCTCCTTCAAAATTTCCATAAATTTGTTGCGTCAAAGGAGTCATTTTCTTGCAGGAGGTCCAGCAATGTCCGAGATAGAGAATGTCCCACGGTTTTACTTTATGGAATTCTTTTTTCAAAGAACACATTCTCCGTTTAAATATGGTATACGAGTGACAAGGTTTCAGATCGTCCTCGAAAATGATGGCGGTTTCGGCGGGAGAATCCAGAAAAGTTTGGAGCGCTCTCAAGTGACTCAAATGACAAGCGATTCTCCCCAAATTGTTTGGCACCTTGTAAGAGCTTTTGGCAATTTCGTCGGACATGGTGCTCAAATCCAAATTTTGTTTCAGAGTCGCATGAATGATTTCCGGTTCGATCCGAAAAGTTTTTAGAGTCTCCAAAATATAGTCTTTCCGCTCTGGGATCGAAATTACGTAAATTTTATCAAAAAGCATATTCAAATTGAATTTGCTGCATTCTTTTTTTTTCTTTGGATAAATGGAAGAAATTTTTTCGTTGTAATTTATCATTTTCTGTTTTCTTTGTATTTCCGGAATGAGGACCAAAAGATAAATCTGATATCCAATGAGAGCCATACATATTAATATCCACAAGGTTAACAACAATACCATCAACCCAATTTCGATTTTATTTTAAATAACACATATTTTCAACCAACCATTTTTACATAAAAATGATCTATAATTTATCAGAAAAATACACATTTCCATTTTTTTTTTGCACAATTTCAGAAATTAATGCCGAAAACCCTCCACCACTCTGAATAAAATATTTACTGTTGCACATATATAGAAAATCGTCATCCGGGTTTTGATTCAATCGTATTGAAACCAAATAGCCTTTTTTTTTAAAATAATCTCTGACACTTTCAACATACTTCATACTTTTATCATGATTGTCTGTTTTGTGAAAACCTGTCACGAAGACAACGTGTTTTACATGTGGTGGAACAAACGATTCCAATGCTTCTTCATAATATTGTAACGACTTTACATAAGTTTTCACATTATTCTTTTTCGTTTTATCATAATTGTAAAATTTCATTGTCGATATTTTTTTGCGAGACAATAAATCATTTATATCAAAAGAGGATTTTTCTGGATTGAAACTTCGGTCTATAACATCTCCAGTTCGCAAATGAATCACAAGGGTATTTTCATTTGGCATTTTTGCCAGATTTTTTTTTTTTTCAATAATTTTCATCAAAATATCCAAGTCATTTTCATGTTTTGTGAGATCCATATACTTTGTGGCAATTGAATTTGGGAACAATTTTTTATGCAGCTCATATCCAGATGTTTCCTTTCTCCGCTCTGAATGGAACACCATATCTCCCAATCGGTAATGGATTTTATTATTATTATTCAATGCAAAATGACACTCCTTTTCTGGTATTTTCATATTTTTGCACAATTGCTCTCTAATTGGATAATGAGAAGATATATTTTTATAAGAATGGGTTTCTCGGTCCAATGTCTCGAAATCACCTTTGACACGAATAGGAGTTTTTTGTAATATTTTCCACACGTGATAATTAAACAACAAATCTTCCCCATTCCCTTTTGTCTCAAATAATTTGTCAGCATATTGGTGAAAGTTTGTTACGAAAGATTTTATCAACAATTTGTTTGTCATCATGGTGCTAGTCAGTATCATATTGTAATTATCAGAAGGGTTTCTATCATATCCCTGGATAGTGCATTTTTTGCTAAATGGCCCATAAATATTCATTGGGTCCTTTTCCATATGTAGTAACAAGTTTTGAACCAATTTATGAGATGGAACAGTATCATCATCGACGAAAAGAATAAATTCATTTTTTGCTTCTATTGCACTGAAAAAACGATGAGCAGCTCCGTACAGATCATTCAGATAATAATTTTTTATATTTTTTGCATGTGGAATTTTTACGAAATGTTTTGGATTTCCGTGCGAAATGATTATTTCCCCAATTTCTGGATATTTCAATAATTGGGGAATGAGGATTTTCAAATTATGGGGACGTGCATAGTGTGGAATCACAACAGAGATATTGCTCGACGAAAACTGCAAATCTCCACACACTTTCAATTTTTTGAAATTTTCCAAGTTGGATTTCAAATCGTTCCGGTTTTGGAAAAAAATAGGAGGCATGAGTGTTAACACACGCAATAAACCTTGCATATTCATCAATTTCATCATTTCATCACCATTATTGTACATTGGTAAAGTATTTTCGATTATTTTCTGCGCACCAGATCGAGATACAACATACGCATGTCTACATAAAGGATTTCCTCCTTTGCACAATTGTTCTGATATGAATGAGAGTTTTAAACAGGATGTCCAACAATGTCCTAAATATATCACATCCCAACTATTTTCGATTCTTTTTATTTCTTGCGATAAATGTTTCATTCGTTTTTTGTAAAATTTTTTCCCTGAACATTTTTTCAGATCATCTTCCAAGATCAATGCAATTTTTGCAGTTTTAGTTGCCAAGAAAGTCCGCAAAACTTTTATATGACTCAGATGACAGGCCACTCTCCCTAGATTTTTGTAATTATAGTTTTTATCTACGATGCCATCCTTTACCAGGTTGGTTGGATCTAATATTTCTTTTGGAATGGCTTCTACATATATTGGATTTATGCTGAAAGATTCCATCACTTCAGAAATATATCCTTTCCTCGAAGGCAACGAAATGAGATATATTCTGTCAAATATCTTATCTATTTCAATTGATGGAAAAATATCCGTTCTGATCTTTTGTGTATGTTGGTTCATAGTCTCAATTATATTTTCTTTTGCATTATTCTGAAAATATATAATGCAAATTTCTATGGAAATAATCAGTAATAATACTATGATACACAGAAATATACCAGCATCAGAATAATTCATATTCTTTTATAGTAATTGCAAATATAAATATTTGTTGTATTCCTAAGATAAACAATGAATACTTTCCACAAAGTATATTTGATTTATGTGCTCATCTTTATCTGTGTGATTGTGTTGATAATTGAAATATGTTTTTTAATACAACATCTCAAGCAAAAACCATTTTCAGTACGTGATCGAGGAAAAATTCCGATTTTTTGTTCAAAATACAAAAATAGAAAAACCTATATTAGAAAATATCCAAGAGAAAAGGAAAAAGAATTTCAAAAACATGTACAAATATTAAAATATTTAAATGCAAAATCAATACCGTTTGTGCCCAAAATTCTTTCAGTAAATCATAATCAATTGGAGTATACCATGGAAGATTGTGGGGAGCCTGTGGGAACAGCCAAGAACAAACCAAACAACTTGAAGGAAATCATGAAAAAAATGTGTGGGACATTGAAATCACACAAAATATATCATGGTGATATCTTGGAGAAAAATATAACCATCAAATCAGATGGTTCCATTTATTTGATAGATTGGGAATATGTCGATTACAAACAGACAACAGATTTTGATATTTGTTTTCAATTGTTGTTCATGCGCACCCGAAAAACCGGGCCAAATTCTGTTTGCATTAGAGATTTATGTGACTGGTGTTTGGACGAATATGGAACAAGAATAGGACAAACCCCAAAATCAATAACCACTGTTTTTGTAAAAGCCGATCCACGAATATTGAAAAAATTCTATCAAAAATATTTTGGCAAGTTAGGACAATTTATTTTGATCACGGGAAATTCAGATAGAACTTTGCCAAATCAAATAGATGAAAGATTCGAATCGTACATTGGGACCGAAACTGTCTATATCATCAAATCCATTTTGCAGAGTGATCGTTTGCTGCATTGGTTTGCTGAGAATTGTGATGAACCTTCCTCAAAAATGTCTCCCATACCCATCGGAATCAAAGACGAGGATCCAAACAATTTTTTGTGGGATATTGCTTCGCAACAAATCGATTTTACAAAAAGATCTCGCGAAGTTTTATGTGTGCATAGGATCCGGGATGGACCGCAATGGGAAAAACGGAAACATGTGAATTTCTTGTCTTCAACGGCATGGAAAGATTTTGTGGATATCGAAAAGAAAATAGAAAATTCGAAATTTTACGAAACTATCCGGAAATATAAATTTGTACTATGTGTTAGTGGAGGTGGTCTCGATCCTTCTCCGAAAGCATGGGAATGTTTAATTTGTGGTGTCATACCCATTATCGAAGACAATCCAACAATCGAACCATATAAAAATCTTCCTGTGATTATTGTTCCTGAATGGAACGAAGAATCACTTTCTCCAGAAAAACTAGATGAATGGCTGGAGAAATTGAGACCACATTACGAAAGTCCGTCTTTGAGAAAAGCAACACTGCATAAATTGACCATGAAATATTGGTGGGATCAGATTAAGGAGGTGAAAAATGTCTCAAAGAATAAATCCAAAAAAAATCCTTAGTTATTCACGTCGACGTGTTTTTAAAATAGGATATTGTGCATTGGAAATCTTTGTACTCAATTGAGGTAAAATACAAATTTTGGGTCTTTTTTGTTTTCTGAGAATGCTCCAGATGGATTGATCATGACGATGTTCGATATAATAAGGAGAATTTGGTAAAATTGAAGGACTATCATCCACATAATGATACTCGTCACACGTCGATAACTCATACCATTGATTGACGAGATTTCTATTTGACGGAGTGTTTATGATAATAAAGACCGAAGCACTCAATTGATTACTTTTCATATTTTCCAGTGCAACGAAGCCTAATTTGTGCAATAGATCCTTTTTAGTTCTTCGACGTTCAATGTCACTACCATCGAAACCCACTTGTTTTCCTTCATTATTTTGAGCCAAAGAGATCCAGTTTAGAAGTTTCCTTCGCTGATTAGGATTCAACGTGCATCCTGCATCACAATAAACTATTACACTACCCGAATGTGTTTTTTCCATGATTTTTTTAATGATGTAAGATTTCCATATCCAATATCCATTCCCTCTTTTATATTTTTTCATGAAAGTGCCATGTTGGCTCCAAAATTCTTTGTCCTTCTGCAATTGGTTTTCCGTTTGGATCCACATTTTGTGAAACATATTCATCTCAATTGCTTCTAGTTTTATTCGTTTCAAAGATTTTGTAAATCTTTCATTTCCATAAGTTGCAAAATGGATTTGAGTCCTTTCTCCGCTAAAAGCAGGTCCAATGGTTTTTTGCAAATATTCGGTATGGATCAGAAGAATATAAATTTCTAATGAAAAAATTACTAAGAGAGTCATAAAACATACTATATTTCCCAAATCTTTCATGAATAGTATTTATTCTATATGGAAAAATATTTTCTATATTTGATTTGTGGTGTTATCGAAGAAAATCCAATTTCATCCCTATGAAACTAACAATGTCTTTTTTTAGGATATCGCAATTCATCAAAATCTTTTGCATAAAATTGATTGATCATGGCAATACTTTCACAATCTAGGTTATTTGTTGAAATTTTTTGTGACACCAACTTGCTTTGATTTGCATGAATTTTTAGTCGAATATCATCATGTCCATATTTGTTCATTAAATTATTAAAATCACTTTCCAAGTTTTCAAAACGTAAAACATGATCACAATATCTCGTGTATTCTGTTTGAGGTCGCAGATGACAATTATTCACATCTGAATTTCTTTTTGCTTCTCTTAAATTTTCTTTGACAAAGTGATTGAAATTTTCTGGAGTTATGTGTTCTTCTCGTGTTTTTTTATTCCTATGTCCATATTCGCTTTTTATTCGATCATAGGGATCTCGCACAACACAAAATGTCGTTTTTATGTTTGTCGAATCTTGCCGACCAGGAACATGCCAAAAAGAACAAGTGCTTTTAGTATCAGTATTTATTTGATTATGTCTTCCCCAATGCACACCGTGCATTTTTCCTTGATCTTCAACGGATGTCCCTCCAGTTTTGGGAATATGTATAAAAGATAAATCGCTCATCAACAAACTCTTTTTTTATAAACGAAAATAAAATAAACGAAGAGGAATATGAATATAGGAGAAAGACGTTAATCGTACCCTCAATAAAAATTTAAAATTACATTAATTTATTTATTCATTTTGATATTATATTTATTTTTTAAAATTGCTTTAAAATGTTGCTAGAAACCTATCAAGAAGTCGCTTGCCAGAAAATCCTGAAACTTTTCGCAATCAACAATAATGCAACTCCACTTTTGCAAGCGCCTCGAGGCTCCGGAAAAAAGTATGTTTCTTGTGCTTTGGCTTCCCGAGTGAATGCCCAAGAGATGATCGTTTTTGGGAGCTGTTCCTCTAGAGAAGAAGGATGGATCGAAACCTCCAAAAAAATTGGAATTCCTTGTCGTTTTTTGACCTACAAAGTCTTTATCCGAAATGTCAATCCTCTTCCCAAGAGAAGTAGAATGAGAGGACATTACATAAGAGCGTATTCACGAGAACGATTACTGAGCGACAGTGGTTTGACGAACAGAAGTCAAAATTATTCTACACTCCATTCCAAAATATTAAATTTTTTTTCATCGGCTTTCGCTCCTGAGAAAAAAATATTTTGGGTCTTCGATGAGTGTCATCTTCTCTATAATAGTCCCACTGCAAATGAGCGAAAATTTTTATGCACTTCTATATTGCTAAATTTTATTCGACAAGTGGATGAGCATCATTCGCTTCTGCAAACTTCTCAGATGAGAGTGGATCTCGACTCGGCCCAGCGGATTCTGGTCATATTGGGTCGGATCCCTATGAACTTCATGGAACATCCTGGAGCTGCTCAAGGCCCTGGCGGAGATTTAGTGCTACAGACCATGAATGAGTATGTCGGAAATCTCAACACAACTTTCACCGAAGCAGAATGGTTGTATCTACAAAATTATAATTGTGAAGGAGGAAGCTCTTCAGGAAGATATGGAGAAAACTATGTTTGTCATTTGATATACAATAAACATGTGAAATGGAAGCAATGTGTCTATATGACCAAGTGTTCTAAGAATACTATTTCTGCAACTGTAATTGTGCAAAATGATAGACATCATCCTGAAGGAAAAATTAAATTCACTTTGTTGGAGGACGCCATAAATTATCTCTTGAATAGGGATTATTTGACCAAAGAGATTATCAAAGAACATGTAGAATGTTTGGAATATTTCAAATTACCATTGTTTGTCCGACATATAACGAAAAAAAAATCGGAAGATCCCAATTTCGAGATGGTTGTATTTTTGAATGCCCGCGAAAATGTTATAGAATTGAAACAGATGCTTCCTCTCTGCGGAGAAGCGAATATATTTATCACAACATATTCATCCACTTCTGTAAATTTACCAAAAGATAAGGATGCTATTTTCCTGATGTCACCCACACCACATTTGAGCCAACTATTTCACGCGATAGGAAGTCTCAAGGAGCAACAATCGGTCGAACTTTTTTTGGAAAATGAAAATGAGTTGCAAATTTTTCCATCTATTCGCGCTTATTTAAATGAAAAATCCTCGCGTGTTAAGGCCTCCGTCGAATACGATGCGATGTTGTCTATAAATAATTTGGACTGGAAAATTTCCGAGCATGGAGGAAGAGTAGAACCTCTGTTCCATATTCGCAGACCGCTCTCGCTAGATTATTTGGTTTTCGAAAAGGAATATTACAGCAACGAAAAGAAATTTCAAGAGCATCACGAATGGCTTCAAAAAATCATATTTGAAATCGAAAACAATATGCCTTGCACATATTTTTCCTACTTGTCTTCTGAAATACTAAATTATATTTATTTGTTTCTTTTATAAAAATTCGAAAAAGCAATTTTTTTTGTGTCTTCATATGGACCCGTGCATCCAACCTATCCTGAATTGATTTTTTTTTGGGCTCACGGGACAAAAATATAAAGAGTTAGTTATTCCACTGGGATAATATTCTTGATGAAAATACATATTTTTGAAGGCTTCCACTACCGCTTGATGAGCAGAAAGATAAGATATTCCAACAATTTCATAAACTGAATCATTTCGAAACATGGAGCAAGAATGAGCAGATAATTTTACTTTAAACGGAAAGGAGCGAGAATACTTCCTTATTCGAAAATTCCAAAAATTCCAAAAATAAAGTTTCATGTGATCCGGCAATTCATCGGGTATATCGACCGAGTTTTCCTCGAAACCTCCTCCCAAATACTTTTTCATTTTTTATATGTATGATTCAGAATATATTATTATCAAATTAAAATCTCTGATATTCAATAAAAAATGTCTGGAAATCCTCCAATTGATCAAGCATTCAATAATTTGACTGTCGCTGGCACCTTGACCGCGTCTGGTAGGCAAGTGAGCAATAATATCATTGCTTCCAATGCAACTATAGGAAATGCCAATATAGTCAGTGCTACAATCGAGGATGCCAACATGGTCAGTGCTTCAATCGAGGATGGCCACATAGAAAATTTAGCTTGCGATGAATTGCAAATTTCAACCACGAATAACGGACTTCAATTCGATAATATTCAGAAGTTTATGGGAATGGGCACCAGTCCAGATAATCTGCTTTCGGTTAATGCGCAGATGGGGGTAGAAAGCAGTAGCAACCACCGGAATTTTATGATTCACAACCTCGTCACTGAATTGGCGACTGCAATGGATTTCGCTACAGCCCAAGGGAACTTAACATTTACTGGGACGTCAAGAAAAGTCAATTTCAATAATATGACATCGGCGACGATTGATATTTATGTGACCGTAGGCTATCCGAATGCTCAAGCTCCAACGATCATTCCTGGTGGTGGTGCTGTCGCTCCTAACGCATCTGTCCCGTGGTCCATTCCCGATACTACCGGATGGAATGGAAATTTTACGGCATTTGTGACGGGATGTCCTGTAAAATCCGGATCCACCTTGGCAGAATTTGGATTCAATCAATTGTGGAGTGGCGCCACTCCATGTAAGCGCGAAACGTTCGATATTTCTACCGTCCCTCCTGGAATTGGAACGTTATGCAATGATGGCCCTCATGGATTTCCACCAAACACACAAAATTGTGTCTATTTCTCGCGACAATCTGGTTTCAACAATCAACAGAGTTTCGGATATAATATCGGGATGAAAATTACACCGCCCACCTCTATGTCACAAATGCTTATGTCACAACCTGTCACATGTATCCGACCAGACGGTAATTGTCCGGAATCCATCGGATATCCCAACGATACGGCATATCCAAAACAACAAACCATCGATTGGATTGACGATGATTACACTGTGGATTTCTTAGGTCCGGTGGTTTCTCTGTCTCCGTGTGGAGGAGTACCTTTATAAATGAAAATAATCAATAATAAAAAATATTTTTTCCAAATTTATTTTTTCGACAAGGAAAGGATGGTTTCGCACAAAGTGGAAAAGGAATTGACTCGTTTCGCGCAGGCTGGCGTCATGACCTTTTGTGTTTGTGGCACGGCGACATAGTGTAACAAATGAACATTGCTGAACGATTTGGTAGAATCATGAACATTCAGAATATTTTCGATACCATCGTCAATGAAAAAAATAGGAATTTTGGAGAGAGAATAGTAATCCACATTTGCGAAAAGATTTGTTACGATATGTCCTTTTCCTTTCAATTTGTGGCGGCGATCAAAAACAACAATCAAACTATCTACAACACTTTGAATGGACGGATCGTCGAAAAACGCCAATAAGGAGGCATGTATCGGAGTTCCTCTGCCCACAAAAGAACATATATGAATTTCGTAATTATTTTCTGTTCTCCATTTGGAACATTGTTTTGCGAAGGCTGGAATATCGGAATCGAATACATTATGAAAATCCAAGATGAGGATTCCTTTAGATTTTTGATTCTTCTTATATTCATTCTTCTTATGTTCATAATTTTCAGATGAAATAAATGTTGTATCTCTCCTGGCTTTTTCTAATTCTCCTGGCCACGCGGATCGTTTGACTTCCGTTAAATGTGAAATATTGAGAGTATCTAATAATTTTAACCCTAATTTGTATTTTCGTGGAAATACATAATGTTCGTAGGTTTTAGAAGACGACGGAGTAGCAGCCATTTTTTGAAATGAAGAAACAATATTTTCTAACCGGTATTGGAACTCATCTCATCGGAGACAAGCCAAGCCAGCCAACAACGTCGTTTTGGATTTGATATCGTACTTTTTTAAAGTTTTGTGTTTCTCCAATTTGATGCTATTTTTGCGACCATCGATGATATCCGGCAAAAATAGTTCGTAGATTTTTTTCTCATTCGGCTTCTCCTTCAAAAAAAACGGTCGGCAACGAAGATGATGAGCTTCCATCTGTTTTGTAAAACGATCAATCAAATGCGCCATGGTTTTGTCGGGATCCACATCTTCAAAGAGAAATAGTATGCGAGATTCCAAATCTCGAATATAGATAGTAGTAGTTCTTTTCCGTTCCTTCTCCTCACTCATCTTTCTTCTTTATTATGATAAATTGCTAAAAATAATTACAATGTGTGACAGAAGTTCCAAATGTAGGAAAAAGAAAACGCGTCTTAGTCTCTGGAGCGGACAGCTCTGGCATCGATCTCGGACCCATCACAAAGCTTTTGTTTGGGATGGAGCTTTCTTCATATTGGTTCATTTTCGAAAATGAAATCGGTTTGCTTGATTTTGCTTCTGTATATTTTAAAATAACTTGATTGGTGTCAAAAATTATCAATGATGCGGCATCTAGATAATTTTTCAAAAAATTCAAACACCGTTGGTCGCCCTCATATGTCACACAAAGGTTTTCTATACCCATTTTCATTTTCCATAATTTATTGCAAATATGATTCCCAGAGTTATTGGAAGACTCATAATTTTCGCAAACGAATATTGTGGCAAAATTTACGACATTGCCCACCCATGCTATCGTTTTCAAGCGATTTTCGAAATTATACATTCGCCAAAATGACGTGGCCCAAGAATTATGTTTGGCGATGCTCAAAGAATGTACACATACTGTATCTCCTGGTTGTATTGATCCTAATAATTCCAAATCTTTCAATCCGATATTTTTCGTAACATCTTCTTCCATTTGTTTAAAGGGATGTGAAAATATATGACAAAATAGAATTAGCTAGCTCGTTTTCGGCCAAAATAGAATTAGTTCGTTTTGGGCCCAACTGAGAAAGAAAAAAAACATTGTCTATAAAAAATGGCTAAAACTCCCGATTATAGTTCCATGATAGATGAAATCGATCCGAAGATTAATAGCTCAAAATTCTTCCTCACTATGGATTCTCTACAAAAGAAAAATATTCCCCTCGAATTCGAAACGAAAGACGGTCTAACTGTTAAAGATGCAGTGGTAGTGTTGGATATCGATGCAACATTAGTGGGATCCTATGAAAATTGGAAATCTAGGTATAATAAAGCACCGATTGAACACGTATACAAAATGATTCATGACGAGAAAAGAGATGATATTTTCGAGTTGGAGATGAGAGGGGGGGATATATATATTCCTTTATTTGGATGCTTTGATCTATTGAGAATGCTTCATTCTCGGAATATTCGATTCTGTTTCTTCTCTTCTGGTACTAAATTCCGCAACCACAATTTAGTAAGGTGGTTATTGTTCTACGCGTTTGGGGAAGAGGAAGGAAAAAAAATTTGGGATTCTGTATCTGTGTTCTCCAGAGATGATATGGGGGTATATGTTTCACAAAAGGATTTGAATATAGTGATTGGTTTAAACGAGAAACGTATTATTGAAAATAATTATAGTTCCTCTCTTCATATGCTCAAAGAGCGTTCATATTATAGCGAAAATGCAGAATCAAAATCTAAAATTATCCTTCCTTGGATTATATTGGCCGATGATAGAGATGATTCCTGTAAAATCGGACAAAAGGAAAACTTTTTGCATGTTTTTGATCCTCTCAAACCCACAAACAAAAAACAAGTTGGTGAGGATTATGATACCGAAGGAATGGATTTAGATGATTTTCTTAGAGAAGTTGGAGATAATGATCTGAGATTGGTGTACACTGCCGGGGTGATCGGAGAATCCATTTCTCTTCTTTTGCGCGGAAACCGCAATACTCCAACTTCCCCCAAAACATTTTCCGCTGCGGTCCAGAATATCATAGAAAAATATTCTGATGGAAAAATTACCATGAGAGGTTTATGTGCTCTAAAAAAGAAGAAAGAGGAAAAGAAGAATGAAGAAGAAGATGAAAAGAAGAATGAAGAAGAAGAGGAAATGAAGAATGGAGATAGAAAAAGAAAGAGAAAGGAGAATGAAGAGATAAAGAAAAAGAGAAAGAGAGAAGGATAATCGATAATTCAGTAACAAATAAATTGTTGTTGCCAAAAATTATAAATGTGTCTATCGTTAAATAAAAAGTCTCATAAAAAAAATTTATTAAAAATAATATGGTTGGTGACAATGCTCATGCCAAATTTATTTGTATTTTTCAAGCAAAGAAGAATCTACATTCTCCGAATCTGAGTTATCATCATAAATTTGGAAACATCGAATTTTTCGGGATTCGATGAGTGTTTTGCGAATCACCGATTTTATCAGGTTCAATTCATGTTGTTTCTTTTCACCGGCAATGTCGAGAATGTTAATCTTCTGAGTGAAACACGATTGGGAGGCATTCAAACACCGGATGTGGCCATCTTCGAAAGAACAGCCACATATGATCTGTTTCGAATAACAACAACAAGAAACGAAGAGTCGATTCGCAATTTTTCGGCATCTCGCACATTTCCCTTCCGAAATTCCCCAAATCACGCAAGAAATCAGAAAATAATGATGTGGTTCGTGGAAAAAATCTATATCGGGCCAGGATATTCGGGATTGAGTTAGACTTCCAGGTAAATTCGAGACATCTAACTCACTCAACTTGTTCTTGTCGCAAAATTCTTTTATCTGATCGTCGACGTCGGGTCGGACACTTTCGATATCTTGGGAAAAACATTTCGGTGGAAGTTTTCGCACCAAGATCAATTTCTGCAATAGATTCCACACGAATTCGCACAATATCACAACTTGCTGTAAGTATTTGTGGCACATATCAATAGATGGATCATCTTTCATGTTCGAAAATGTGGCATTTGCCCAAAAGGTTTCGTATACCTCTTGGACCGCCTTCACGTTTTCCAAACGCGTCGGTATTTCCTCCAAATCGTAAAAGCCAATCTCCATGACGCCAAATTCTACCAAAAAATGATCTTCGAATCCCAAGAATTGTTGGACATGATGGAAAAACGATTCGACATAAAAGCAACCCGGGAGCCGTTGCAACAACTTGAGTGCAATGCCAATAATCATGCTGTGCGCGAAACACAAATCAATAATTTCCGAGGCGATTTCGAGTTGTGTTTTTTTCTGCTCCTGTTCGAGTTCGAAAAGTCTCGTTTCCTCCTTGACTTTTTCTATTTCTTGGTCAAGCAAAAACAAATCGTCGTCTCGTTTTGGCGCTTTGTTTTTTCGAGGAGTTTTCTTTTTGTGTTGTTTTTTCGATTTTCGATTTTTCGTTTCGGATGATATCGGAGAGGCTTCCTCCTTCTTCTCGCAGGACACACGAAGATCGAACGATGATCTAGGGGAGCCTTCATTCTCCTCGCGATGGCGGAGATTCGGAGTTTCGGAGGGAGCCATACACGTCTGTTCCACTTTCGCTTTTTTGGCCACACGTTTTCTTTTTCTTTTTTTGTTTCCCACGATAGATTCCTTTTCTTTTTCAGCTTCTTCCTCTTTTTCTTCTGGACCCGGTTCCTCTTCAGCTTCTTTCTCTTTTTCGTCGTCTACTGGACTCTGTTCCTCTTCTTGCTCAGCAACCGTTTCGATAGTGTGTTCGCTGGATGGTGGTGGATGCTGATTCTGGGGAAGATAGTAGAAGGGCACGGAGGGTTGTTGCGAATAAGAAGAAATGGGATTTGGATGATAAAAATTGGTAGACGCGTACGTGCAGAATTGCCAATAATTTTCGGTGCAAGGACAACTGTAATGTGTGATTCCATCATGACTGACTGAAGATCGTATCATACCATCTCTCAAACAATTCGCATGATAAGGAGTATGACTTTGTCTTGGATAGAATTCCGACATGCCAAGGGAATAAGAAACTGTCGTCATTTGAGAATCTCCGAATGGACGAAGGGTGTTTTCGGGGGCCTGCTGATTTATAAGATCTTGTAAAAAAAATTTTACCAAAATTACTAAATTCGTAACTCTATCAGCGGGAGCCTCGAATGGTCCGTGCAAAATATTTTCTTTGGCTACAAATAAAAGTTAATTCAAAAACATGAGTGTAGTCCAAAGTTATGGTTTAATGAGTCTTAGGGAACAAGCAGCGATTCCTCCAATGAATATATTGAATGAGAATTTTAAATCTGGAACGTGTGGTAACAATATTGATGGCTCATGCATATCTGGAGGAACGAAGGTTGCAGGAGCACGAGGATATCGCTTGGCTTCTATGGGTTACCCCATGGAACAAGCGGCTGCTGAAGATTCTGGAGGAGGTTTTTGTTCTACCTTTTCTCTTTGGTATAGTGGAAGTCGACAATACGAATTGTGGGGTACTCAATTGGCCACTAGTCGCAATCCATTGTTAGCCAGATCCCCTTACTGAGTATTTTTGCAATGAAATGCCCGTCATATTTTTCTAAAAAATAATAAAAAATTTATTGAAATATTTTTTTTTTAGTCTCTCGCAAAATGGAGTTTTTAGTCTCTCGCAAAATGACTTTGTTATTGAATACAAAAACAAAAAGTGGAGTTCAAAAAGTCAAATCTGCGTGAGATGTAAATGCAGATTTCGAGTTGTACCAGGCCTTTATTTATCATAAAAAGATTTCGCGGGACATTTGGTGACTTTCCAATTGGGACAGGAATAAAATTTGTTCCCCGTGCGAGAAGTTTTGATCTGCATAAAAACTTGACACTTATCGCAAAGAGGAGAATCAACCCCGAGTTGTGCGCCAAAATCTTCTTCTGTCTTGTCTACAATATCATCTCCATTTTGCTCTTCTTCTTCGTTTTTCATCAAATCCACCACGTCATTTTTGTTGTATTTGAGTGTCAAATATTTATCGCAAGGTTTGCGACAACAAGGACATTCGAATAAAATGGGAGGAGAGGTAGAAGAAGAGGAAGAGGATGAAAAACTCTGTCGGTGATATTCGATGAGCGTGTGAAGACATTTCAAGCAGTAAAAGGAAGTGCAGGGACCTGGTGCAGTGGCCATCACTTGATTGGACAGAAATGGTTCATAACAAATGGCACAAGTCATTCCTTCTTCCTTTTCGGATTTTTCATCCTTCCTTTCTTTGGCTGCTGCTTGAGCTTGAGTTCTCAACATCTGGATTAATTGTCGCGCATCTGAAACTTCTCGTTGCAATCGATTGACTCGTTCTTGCACCTCTGGGGATACTTTCGGCTGAGTACATATTTCGTAATCCCCACTCTCGTACATCATGTTCTTCCATTTCAAACTGCTGATCTTGTGTCCTTGGTGCGTGCTCTCCCGAAACATTCGAGACACGGCCGGCATCAACTGATCCATGATTTCCACTCTCTGTTCATTCGTGATATTTCGGACACGATTCAGCTGGATTTCGAAGGTATTGTACGAAATTCTATTGGGCCGATTTTGAGATTGCTGGACTCCGAGGTTTCTCCATTTTTGCCGATTGGCGCCGGTATTGATTTTTTGAGTTTTTTGCGCCGGCATCTTGTTTGGAAAATAGCTGCTGGCTGAGACAGATAGGACTTTGATTAGAATTTTTTTGAGAAAATAAATTTGGTGATTTCTTTTTTACTTAATAAAATGCCAAATCACCGAAAATCATCCCAAAAAAGCGAATAAAATTACCCCAAAGGCAAATTCGATATCGATCATATGTAATGGTTGCGATTTTTAATTGCTAATTTTTTTCGTGTCTTCTAATCTAATAGACATGGATCAATGAGAACAGTTCAATTTTTTTTCTGAAGACTACAAATAAAATAATTGCCATATAAACAAAAAGATGTCGCAATCTTCATCAGTAATCGATTGTCGAAATGCTGGGATAGCGCCCCAGGCCTTGCATCAGAGTGGAAAAACACCGAAAGATGTACCTTACACTTACAGTTCTTTCGATGGAAGTCGAGTCAATTTCACGCAAGTGGATGAGCCCATGCACAGAATTTGGAGGTTCCCGAAAGACGGGAAAAAATGGGAAACTGGTCTCGGAAGTTATCCTGGTTTGTACAATGGAGGGATGGTTTGTAAACGTGGGATTACAGGAGTAGACAATATGTGTGTTTGTCCAGGTTCCGCTGATCAAATGCCGTATGAATACCAAGTGCCTCAAACCACGGCCGCTATGACGAATCTTCTTTTCAGTCCGTTTTTACCTGATGCGATTCCCGAATTAACCCCTGCGGCTCAACAACTCGTGGCCGAAAGAAGTCCTTTGCCTCGTGGAGTCGGTACTTATTACCAAATGGACGCACCCTTGCCTTCCTGCTATGGCTCTAAGAATTAATTCGTTCTTGACACCTATTTTTTGGTGGAAAAAATAAAATAAAATAAAATAAACTAAACTAAAAATCAATCAATTCATGGAGAAAACCCCCATTTTACGAGTGGATGAAAATTATAAACGTGGTCTCGAAAATGGGATGCAACATGCCTTTCTCGATATTTACCAAACAAATTCACCATTGCCCGATGAGAAATCGACATGTTCCTCGTATGTCGCCGGATTCGAGCAAGGCCTTCATACGGCCAAACGCGTTTTGTCTGATACTCAGATTCATTCGGGAAGCATTCTGAATATGAACATCGGGGGTGATTCTTCTTCTGAAGATTCTTCTGAAGAAGATCCATTAGGAAAAAAACGAGTCTTGGGACCTCCAACTGCATTTCTCGAAGATGAGACAGGTATTCCTGTGGATTATTGCAACCCAATCGAATCTAATAGTTTGGAATCTTCTTTGCTGAGCGAAAGTAGTCATGGCTTGACCTTATTGCATTATGTGAGAAACGGTTATGCAGTTTATTTGAAATGGTTCAAGGATAAAGCGCACATAGCAGGATTGAGTTCCGGATGGGACGATTATTTGACTTTTTCGGTGGCACGCGATATCAATCGATATGCTGCAGCGCGAAATGGCTCGAGCCCCATGGGAAAAGACATCGAAATGATCGGATATGTACATTCCCTGCCTCCAGAGGAAAAAGATAAACTTTTTGTGGATATCAGAAATTACTCTTCAGAGAAAAAAGAGATGAGAGAAGCCCTGACAAAATTGCCCAGCATGACCACGATGGACTTTTATGTGAGGTTGAAAAATGTTTCTGAGGACGTTCTCGACGGTCATTCTGGATCGATTTGGAGAGGAACCATCGGCATCATTGAGACTAGCAATTTGGACATTTCGGTGGAAGATTTGGAAATGGGGAAACCGATGGCGCCAGCATGTGGGTTTCATTTGGGTCTGAGAATGTTGGAAATAAATGGATTTATTTCTGCTTCATCTTTCTCTGCCCAAAGAAATAGTAATCCAGGGGAAAATCAGCAACGCACTACTTCCAGATCAATTCGATTCTTCTCTTCTTTATCTGAAGAATAAAAAAATTCGATTTCACAAAGACCTTCCCGGGGCATAGAAATCTGTGGTCGTTCGACAACCTTTTCAAAAATTAAATCCAATAAATATACAAAAAAAAAAAAGACCATGGGAACTCGAGGTGTCTTCGGGTTTTTTTACAAAGGTTGCTTGTATATCGTCTACAATCATTTCGACTCCTATCCGTCAGGTCTCGGCGCTGATTTAGTTCACGAAATTCAACAAGCCATCGCAGACGATACGCTGAAAGATTGGTCAAAACTGTTGGAAAATATCACAATCATTGACCAGGACTCGATACCAACTCAAAAAGACATCATTCGTCTTCGAAACTATGCAGATCTGACCGTTTCATTACAATCTCAAAAAGATTGGTATTGTCTCACGCGCAGATGTCAAGGATCCATGTTTAACGTTTTATTGTCGGGGTATTTGTGTCCTTATATGGACACTGCGGAAATATCGAGCAAATACGCGTCTGAAGGCATTTTAGATGACTACGAAGATTACGGATACATACTCAATTTTGACGAAAACACATTTGATGTCTTCGGTTGTGCAGATGAACATGAGAAGAATCATGATAAGAGAACGATTTTCCCATTGTCTTCTTTATCGACTTTCTTTGATTTTTTCGAAATTTCTCCAAAAAAGCGAATAACTTCACAAGGAGAAATCCCATTCCCGTGGGAAAAAAAACCATTGCACTAAATTTCCGAATGGCGTTTATTGATTATTTTGAGTTTTTCATGTTTTTCTATTCAGTTTTTTTTGGAGAAGAGGATTCAACATTTCTTAAAATAAATTCTGCATTCATTATTTTCTCAGAAATATTTTAAATCTATTTTGGAATTCAATTAAAGTGCCACGCCACATTAATTCTTTCTAGTCTGTTTTCCTGCATTCTCGATTCTGAAACAGTTCCTCTAGCCACCCACACTGCACCTACCTTGATTATGGAACATGTCTACAGATCTTGGCCTGATTTCATCTCTGGAAAACGATTGCACTACAACATTTCCAACTCTGCATATACCAGTAAGACATGTGGAAACTGCGGAATTCTCAAGACAAATTTGGGAGGTTCGAAGGTTTTCAAATGCTCATGGTGCAAAACAATTATCGACCGAGACGTGAATGGAGCACGCAACATTTATTTGAAAAATTTTTCAAAATGTAACGCTGGAATTTCTGGGTAATTCTGGGTGAAAAAGACCAGAAAAGGCTACTAGAATGAACAGTTAAACACTAGGCGAAGATATTGAGAATGAAGCTAGTCGTGCAAAAAATGATTATGGATTTTCTGGCTGTTACAATAGTCCGCTCGCTCTCTTATTTTTTTTAGAGAGAAGTGAGACGAAAAAATTTTCAACATTATCAAATAAAAAAAAATAGGGTTCAAATGAATAAGACAAACGAAAAAAATAAAAAATCGACAGTCCGAGGGTCTACCTATCGAGAACTCCGTGAAGAGGCTAAAAACATGGGCATTCCCAGGTATTCCCAAATGCGAAAAAGAGAATTGACAAAAGCAATAAATTATAGGAAAGCAAATCCCAAAGTCCGATTCCGGCCCCGAAAACAAGTAAAAGGAGTGTCCACGTCTCCCACTACTCGGGCCACGAGAACGAAATACGAAGCAGCGGAAATACCGAAAAAAAAACCTTTGGTACGCACCAAAGTAGCATTCGCAAAAAAAGAATCTATTCCGGTTTCAGAAACAGAAATCGGAAAACGAAAAGCAAAACATAAAGAAGAAAGTAAAATGTATTTGAAGAAACACAATATTCGATCCATATCGGATTATCTGAAATATATGATGGTTGAATACGATCCAGAAAGCAAAGAAAGCATGTACAAAGCAAAGAAATTGGCTGGTTATGTTGAATACTTGATTGAAAAAAATTAAGTCCAACTTTTTTTCGTTTTTTGCGCGATCCGACACTCACAAAATGAATAGAAATATTTTTTTGCAACTAAAAAATAAAAAATGAATGAGTCTCTTTTAATTTTCTGTATTTTTTTGGTGGGATGTTTTGCTTTGTGGGCTTTGTACGAAAGATCCACTCTGCTTTCCAAACAAATAGAGCTTATAAAAAAGAATGAGACACTTCACAACAAAGCCGTATCATTGCTCTCAGAAAAAACAGAGTATGCGGAACAAATCACAACAAGGTCATACAAACTTTTGCAAGTGCTTCATGAGCTCGAAGAATTGAAAGAAATGCGAAAAATTTCTGTAATAGTCGAAGTGAATGAGAATGAAAATGAAAATGAAACAAATTACAAGACACTTTTGCAAGAGTTGAAGAAATATGACGAGAACGCAAAAATTTTGGTATCTAAGCCAAACCCTGGACTGGCTGAATTTGATGGGGAATCTTGCCCGATATATTTCAGAGAAATGAAGATTCGGGATAAACTTTGCGAAGAGCACAGCATGATTCTTTCTCTCAAAAATTCAGAAGTAAAAGACAAAGAAGAAGAAAGTAAATTGTAATTATCTTTTTCAAACAAGAAAAAGTATTTTCATTTTTCATTTTTCATTTTCCGTTTTTGAAAAATGGATTTAGCAAGCGTTGTGGAAAAAAAGTTGAAGCAACATCTTCCTGATACCAAAAGACCGTTGTACTACCTCCGACCGACGACCGAGAGACTACCGTACGATCCTTGGGAATATTTGAGAGATTTCAAGCAATATTCTGAAAAAATAAAGACTATCAGCGAAATGGGGAGGAAAAACGATCCGTTAGATACTCTGGAAATCATGGAAGTGGTTTCAAAACATTGGAACAAAAACGTGGATGCAAATTACCCAATTGAAAAAACGATCATTTCTTTCGATGAAGTTGAGGAGAGATTATACGAAGAGTGCATCGCGCCTCTTCTCCCGAAAAATCACATCTGCATCACTTGCGATAAAACCCTTCCGAATGAAGACGGTGGAGAAATTTTGTTCGTGTCTCGGAATTTCAAAAAAGACGTCGATGGCTATCAAGACTCCATTTCGGAAATAGATCGCCTTTCTCATAACAAGGATGTGTCCAATTTGACCTTGACTCTGATTGCTGAGTCTTATCCGGAAGATCACTCTCGATCCTTTGAAAATATTTTACACGAGGATTTATTCGAAGGGAAATCTTGCCCTTTCAAAAAATTACAACTCTTGTAAAAAATAAATTTTTACTAAAATGTTTTTTAGTTTAGTTTTGTTTTGTTTCTTTTTTTTCTTTTTTGCCTCGAATTTTAAATCCCTTCATTTAGGAAGAATTCTATGGAGGGATTTAAAATCAGAACGCGGAGACGGACGATCGAAAGATTGGTGTTTCACGAAAAATTTTTCGACAAATTATTTCTAAATTGAACAAGGAATGAAGCTAAGAAAAACCAAGAAAAAAAATAATGCATTCCAAAGAAGCAAAATTTTTATATGACTTCAAATAAAAATATGCAACAAACTGAAGAAAAGAATGAAGATGAGAAGAATCAAGGTCCCCTATTGAAATTTCGAAAGCCCAGATTCACCTTCCTTTCTCCGCACGGAATAAGTCATGATAACAAATGTGTCAAACGGACCCAATCTGAATTTCTCAAAGAAAAAGAAAGCAAAATGTACGGACCAAATCGACCACCGACTCCACATCCGAAATGTGGTTCTTTTCGGAGATACAATTCATCTCAAATTTAAGATTATTTATTCTTTTTCTTTTGCTGTCGTCCTATCTCCGACATGAGCAGCTTCTTTGGCCAAACGATCTGCCGCCTCGTTGCCTGGGATTCCTCGATGCGCAGGAACATGTTTGAATTCTATATTCGGAAATTTTTGTAATAAATTTGCAATGGATTTTATGATTTCGGAATTTTCTACCGGATGTCCTTTGCTAGTTTTCCATCCATTCTTTTCCCACGTCTGTCTCCAGACAGTCGAACTCGAAATAGCGTATTTAGAATCAGAAAACAGAATCCAGTTTTGATGATTTTGTTTACAAGCCAGAATAGTTTGCAAAGCACAAAAAATCCCCATCAACTCGGCAACTTGATTGGTTTGTTTGTAAATTTTTGGTATTTTATACGAAATATTTCTTCTATCATCTTTGTCAAAAAAAACTCCACATCCCGAGACTCTTTCACTAGGAGGTCCTAGACACGCTCCATCTGTGTAAACTTCTGAAAAGTCTTTCGAAAACCCTAATTCTTCCATTTTATTCTTATTTACAAAATAATTACAATTACAATATATTTATGCAGAATTATTTCCAAGAAAAGAGAGGAGGTTTTATTTCCATACACATTTAGTGCAACGAAACATGGCAGCAACACAAGCAGCAGAAAGCAATCAGCAAGCGAACTATTTGCAAATTTGTCCTTTGACTCAATTATCCAGCGTGGTTTGTTTTCCTGCATCTCATATCAAAGAAAATGAAGGTGAAATGTGTGAAGAAACAACCTACAAGAGTCAAAAATTGATCTTGATTGGCTTGGATTCGAGTGGTTCTATGATGGATGTTTTTCACATGGTGAGAGATCAGACCTATGAGTTTATGAACCGAGAGTTGACCGATGATATCGGCTCTCCGAAAATCATCTTGATTCCTTACTCGACCAACGCTACCTCTCACGAATTCCGTACTTGCAGTGAATTGCGCTCATTCCGTCCACGTGTTATGTTGAAATGTGGAGGCTTGACCAACTTCCCGAGTGTTTTGACATTGATGTCAGCGAGCGTTGAAAATGAATTTAATCGTCTTCCCGAAAACACGGTTCTCGAAGTCGATCTTTTGTTTTTGACGGATGGATGTGAGACGGTCCATTCGTCTCGCGAAAAAAAACCTATCGTGCAAAGTTCTATGGATGAATTGAAAAATTCTTTGAATATTTTCGCGGCTTCCAGTCGAGTGAAAACGATCGGATTCACGTCGTCTCACGATGCAAACTTTTTGGGAAAGTTATCTGAAATCGGTCATCAAGGAGGAGACTTTCTCTACTCGAAAACCCAGCAAGAATTGAAAGCTCAGTTGGAGATCTCGCTAAACGATCACACAGGAAATGCGCCGACTGCATTGATTCGTCACAATCCAACGAATCAATCCTTCAAATGTCACCTATATGACTCGATCTTTTATTCTCTCATTCAGTCCAAACTGAACGAAGAAAACAGCGAAATCCAATTCGAGATTCATTCCATGAATCATGGGAAACAAATGATTTTCACCTCAACTTTTACGGTGTTGCCGAACCATATGATTTCCGCTGATGCGATTCGAGCCTTTCTTTCCATCTTCCCTCTCGTACTTCCTAGAATCCTCCGAGGGGATGAGACCATATTTGGTTCCCCGATAGAAGCCAACGCGTCAGACCCGAAGGCTTCTTTGATGATGCTGCAACAAATGGACGATGAATTGAATTCCTTGTATAATTTGATGCAAGTAGTCGGAACCAAGAATTATTCCAAAGAAACTCGAAAAGAGTTGCTGAAAATATGGCACGAATGCAAAACGATCATGACAAATTTTGTGCGCGAGTGCACTCGCTCCATCGAGAGCAAAACGAGCATCAGTAACAATACCCTCGCGAATCTCCAGCACAAGTCCTACGAACACGCGCGTTCTTCGAAAGGTCAGAAGCGATTGGACAATCGCAAAGCCCGAAATGTGGCCAAAATGAGTAAATTCGACGAACGGTTGCAGAAAACTCGGAGCAGCATAGATTTGGAGGAATTATCTTTGGCGCAAAATTCGAATTTGGATCCATGCGTAATGTCGATGTGCGATTGGAAAGATTGTCTGGAAGATGGGGATTGTTTGTGCATGGCGCTTTCGATCGGACGTTCAGAAGCATGTGCGATGGATCCAGCACAATTGCTGATCAAGGAAGTGTTGCCCTCGATGATCAGCGCGACGAATTTTTTGGACAGCATCAATTTTACGACTCGGGGAAATGTTCAGGATTCCTCCATTCACGGAGGCTTTTCCAAAACAGATTCTTCGTCTGGATTTCTGTCCGGTGTGGCGCGTGACCAAATCACCGGCGTGTTGGTCCTTTTCCTTCATCCCGAAAATTGGAAAATCGCTCGGCTCCACATGGAACCAGTTTATTCCTACATGTGTTGTTTGGATATTCTCCATTTCACCCAATCCATGTCCACCATCATTCCGTTTTTGGTATTGGAGTATCTCTTGAAGCAAGAACGAGATAATCTTCGAACGAGACAATCTTCTTCTTTTGTCGAATCGCGTCTGTCATTGACTTTGGATACCTGTTCGGCCATTATGAATCTACACGGAGGGAACCTCCTCGAGCAGAAGGAGAATGAGTGGTTCGATAAGAATCATCAAACCGCCTTGGTAGAAAAAATTTCCAACTTGATTCCCAATTTCGTGGATGATGTTTTGTATCGTTTGTCCGATTCGATTGAGTCTCTCGAAGTGGCTCTTTTGCAACTCTATACTCTGGCGCATTTTGGTTTGTCAAAACAATTTCTTCAAGCTTTTGGTGAAGAAATGTGGTTGAAATTTTATCAATTGGTGCAAGATGAAGCGCTTCGACGTTCGATGAAACATCGCTTCAAGACTGGCTTTTCGTTGGGTGAAAAAGAACTGAAAGACTATTTTGGAATAGATGTTCAGAAAATTTCGAAACCACATCTGATCGCCTACGAACAAGACTGTCTGGATGCTCTCGATAAAGGAGAAAAGTTGCCTTCGAATCCATCGCTTCCCGACGGAATATCGATCATAATCATCAATTACGATTTCCAATCCTTGCAAGAGTTCAGAAAAATATTGGGTTGCTACAAATCGAGCAAATCTACCGAACGCATCACCGGCATTTTGGAATCCATTGTCACGTTGACAAACTATCCCACTATTTCCTCGGAAGAAATGGTTGTGTCCTTGGCCCGTACGATCCGCGCTGCTCTCTACAGAAATACGGCAGATGTTCGCGACGCTGCTCCTGGTGGAGATAGGACTTTCGATATTTTCGATGAGGTAGGCGCTCGTGAATATATCAACAGTCTCGCTACCAAGGTTTTGTATGAAACGTTCCAAAAGCAAGCTGGTGCTTTCGCGACCAAACTGGATTCAAACAAAATGGAAAGATTGGGCTTAAAATTCGTAACCACTCCCGACATGGAGGTCGCAGTCAAAATGGCTTCTACGCTCAATCATGGGTTCAATATGCGTTCTTTTTGGACCCCTCTTATGGAAGAGAAAAATACATATCCGTTGGCTTTCGAAAAAATTCAATTCCTTTTGACCGGCATCTATGATAAGGAACGTCAATTGTACAAAAACATCAAAGTGGACACCTGGCAACCGACGAAACGAAATATTCATTATTTGTTCCGTGCCAATTTCCACAGATATCCGAACTTGCATTCGTGGAAAAACCTCTTCGTGCCCAATCATACGATCGTAAATGAATCTCATTTTGACATCTGGCATCGAATCGACTGCTTGATTTGAAAGCCCATTTTTTATTTGAAATAATAAAGTTTTGGAATTTTTGTCATTCTCTTTGTTTTGTGAAATATTATATTTTGTAAAGTGTGCATAGCTAGAGCTAGCCAGCCTAGCTATTAAAAAGCTATGCGTTTTCAATTATTCTTTTTTTATTTTTTCTTTTGATAGAAAAAGAATAAAAAAGTATGTCTTTCCAAAAAGAAGAAGAAATCTCCACCAGGAGCGAAAGCATGCAGAAACTCACTGATGAAGAAGACATAGAAATGATACTTAGTTCTCCTCCTGACGGAGACGTTTATATTGGTATTGAGACCACTCTCTCTGAAGAGCAAACAAAACTTTTTCAGGAATTCAAAAGTGGAATGGATGATATCATGCTGAAAATGCAGCAAACTCTTTCTCAACCTCGGCCTACGCCTGAGAAACAGACCGCTCTCAGTGTAGCTCCAGACAGTTTTAGTGTTTACATTATCGAAGATGAGAAGAAAAAATCATCCGTATCGAATGAGGATATCTGCATATCTTTCACTCCCAAAAAGGCGCGATAACAACTCAAAAATATGAGTGCCAAAATACCGGGAGCGATAATCATCCAAGCCAATATGGAAAAGGATAGCAAAAATAAACATTCAATAATAATTGTAAAAGCGATATTGACAGCAACTCTGTCCGTAGTTGTCGTGTTGATATTAGATTTAGTACATTCTGATATGTTCCATGAAACCAAAATTAATGCTAAAATAGTGGGGGGATGAATCATTACGTAACTTTTTTTTTATTGAAATGGGTCACATATTTATTTATTTGTTCTTTTAGTAAGGTGACGCAGTGGGCGGAGGAGGCGGAGGAGGAAGGACAGGAATATAATTGTATCTAGTAGGAGGAGGCACGCCGAAAAAATAGGGATATGCATACCCTCCTGAACCATAAGGTCTTCTCATCGAATTATACGGTCCTGTAAATTCTGGAGGATAGTAAAAACTTCGAGTTAAACATCCTCCTCCATAATCACAACATGAGTTTTTTTCGTGATGTCGTTTAGAAAGTGCAGGAATAAATTTTCCATTTTTGCACCAACCGTAAGGCATATTTTTATTTTTTATGTTTTTATTCTTTCTTTATATTGATATATTTTTTTGTGGAAGAATTTGAGAACATTTTTACCAAAGAGTATATTCCATAAATGATCATAATTATCACGACTATACCTCTGAAAGAAACCTAGACCAAAAATGCGATCATTATATCTTTTTGCGACGCGGCTAATTCTATATTTCTAGGTTCTGATGCATCCTTGATGAAAATTTGAGTTGTATTTTTTTATTTGTACTTTGTAATTTTTAGGAACAATATACGCTATGTGAGGCTCCTCCTATAATAAATAGACCTTCCGCTGGAACCCCGTGCGCACTCCCTAGAAGATGGATGACCCAAAGCGTCTGCCATATTTTACTTTTATTTAAAACCCATAAAAAAAAAATCGGATACTTTATTAATTTTTAAAATAAATCGTCACCTTGATCACTGTCTTCTTCTATGATAATTTCATCATCTTTTTCGTTTTCCGAAGGTTTTTCGTCTCCAGAAAAATCTTGAGAGTTGGTTTGTTCATCGTCCGACGGACAATGGATAATGGATTCTATATCTATCATATCTTCAAGGAAATCTACATTGGGAATGACACTTATGCCGTCTGACGGACAGTCCTCGTCCATGAAATCGTCATCCGTTTCGTCTTCCGTCGGTATCGATGAATGCACAAGAGAATCAAATAATTTTCGACCCCCTGGCTGAATGCAGCTCCCATCATTTTTGTTCTCTTTTAGATGTTTTCGAATGATGGTCGGATCACTGGTCGCTCCGATCCATTGTTCTATGATATGTTGCCATTGTAGCAGTGCAATGGAAAGCACTCGAGTCCCGTGCGAAAACGCAATCACCACGTTTCCATAAATCAAACGAATGTTCAATGGAAATGGTAAATATTTTCGAAAAATATTCTGTTCTGTTCGCTCGATCGTCGGACAAACAAACAAAAATAATCCATCTACGTTTTTGCTCTCAACTGTCAATTTGACGTGTGGGAAACATGTGAGTCGATCCGCATGGGTGAGAACTCTCCATTCTTTTTCACCATCACTGGAAAAATTTTCAGTATTTCGTAAAATAGGGGAATTTTTTCCCGATGATGAATTTGTGCATTCCAATGAAATTGGAACACAAATTCCATTTTGAAATATTTTCACGCATTTCATTATTTCATTAAAAGCATTCAGCCAGGGGGTCGAAAATTTTTATTATATTTTTAAGAAACCTTGTGTTCGAATATTTTTATTTTCTTTTATGAAATATTTAGTAAAAAAAATAAGCAGTTGAAAAACAATGAAAAAATCAGGAGGAGGTAGAGTTTTAGTCCCGGGAATCTTTGATTTCTTTCACACTGGACATCAAACATTACTAAAAAATATAATTGAAAAAGGGACTGGTATCATTATTGGGATTTTTACAGATTCCTGGATTCTTCGCAAAACCAGAAAATACGCGAGGTATCAAGAGCAAGAGCGGTATGAGAAGGTATCTAAATGGATCGGAGGTCGATATTCTCCGTGTTCTTTCGATATCCAAATTCATTTTTTGAATGATAACGAATTTTTTCTGATCAAACAAAATGAATTACAAAACGTAGTTTGCGGAATGAAATACCATTTAACAAAATTTTTGCCCGACAATATGAAGATCGTGGAAGTCAAAAAAGTCCGGGGCATCTCCTCCCGACAAATAGAAAAAGGATCTCATCCTCTCTGTGCCAGCCAAGAAATTTGGATTTGCAGAAAAAAGAAAGGGAACATATTTCCCGGGTCTGGCGAATGCCTCCTGGAGGAAGTGCTCAAAGAAAAAAAAATTCCACACAAAATAATTTCTGATTTATCATATTTTGGGAAAGGGTTTATGGTCGATAAAATTACAACTATTATTTTTTTGAGTTTTTCGACAACGGAAATCAACTCTCTAAAAAAGGCAAGACTCTCTAAAAAGTATTTTGAAAATGAAAAAATAACGATTTTGACCCAAGGAAAAGATTTTGAAAACGCAGAGGTTTTGATCAACATTCTGCAAGAGCATTCCGTAAACAGAATCGCGCCTGCTGTTCTGCATGATGATAAAATAGAATATTTTCAAAATTTCCGGATTTTATTGCACAAAAAGCGCATAGAAGAAGGAGGATACGGTTCCGTATATCCGGCCTTGCACACGATCCACACAGAAAAAAAATATGTGGCTAAAGTCATAAAAATTTCCAATCAACAAGATTTTTTGTTGGAATGTTCGCTGTCGGTTCGAGCGGGAAAAATGGGATATGGCCCCAAAGTATTTGCGTATTACTATACTCCGGTGGAAGAAACCGGAATCATTATCATGGAAAGATGGGATGGTGATATGGATAAGAAATTTCTATCTGCGGAAGAATTGGGCGGATTGCTCAATGTGGTTCACAAAATGCACGATGACGGAGTCTTTCATCACGATTTGTACATGCGAAATATATTGCACCGCACAAATCCACATAATTCCACGAGAGAATTTTGTGTGACTGATTACGGATTGGCATATCCATTGGAAACACCCATGTCAAAAGATTTACAAGCCGCCGATTTGGCTTCCTTAGTGTATGGATTGTATGACATCGAGAGAGTCTCCATTATGGATGGCATTCATCCCAAAGAAAGACAAAAAGAAGCTTGGGAAAATCTCTTGTCCTCAAAACGACTTTCGCTGCGACATTGGATTACAGGAATCAGATGGCATGTGATCAATACGATCGGAGAAGACGGAATCGCATACATCCCCACGAAAATCGTGGATTTTGTCGATGGCATAGAAATGTATGAATGTTTATTTCAAAGTCTGAATAAGCAACTTCTACATGGCATGCCCATTAGTGTTTTATTGGATCGTCTCGCGTACACAGAGTGGATGTCTTCAAGCAAAACATATTTATTGGACAAAAAACTGATTCATTGGTATTTCACGCTACCTATTTAACTCTTTCTCATCCAAGTATAGCAGTTACAAGCAAGCTTGTAAGAGGGGGGTAGCCCCAACGGACGGAGTATCCCAAAGTCAACTCCTCTTTTTTGCAGAAAAAAAATAAACTCTCGATTAACTGACTTAGGTTCTTGGTTATCGAACCCGCGTCATCTTGAATATTATTCGGGTGGTTTACAAAGTTTTTAACCAATATACTCCATCAAAAAAAACCTTTTTGGACTCTTGGTACAAAAGTCAGAAAAACAAGTTTCAGCGCAAATGACATCCAGTCATGTTCAGCATTATTTGAAAGGTTTCAACTGTAACCAGACTCATCCAAAAGTATCAGACAAAACCGAGCTGCTAAAATTTGCACAGTGTGTTTAGTATGCATTTGAAACCTTTTGTGCCAAATAACACCTTTTGGGTGAACGGCTGCTCCTAGCGGAGACAGGACCTAACAAAAAAAAATAAACTCTTTTATTTATATTCTCATTTTTTTACTGGGACTTCTTCGCCCTTTTCTTGGGAGGCTCTTTGGCTGCTGGTGCCTCAGGCGCGGGTTTTTTAGATTTCGCTCCTCCTCTGCCTTTGCCTGAGGACTCCTGATTTTCGACCTGGGTTGTTTTGGAGTTGGCAGCCGTCTTTTTTGGTTGTTTTTTAGTGCGAGCGACATCGATTTTCTCTATTTCCACCGGAGCCTCTTCCCCTTTTTTCTGTTTTCGTCCTCTTTTGGGTTTGGCGTCTTCAGCAACAGCAGGAGTTTTTTCCAGCTCAGGGACTTTATCTTCCTTTCGTTTTCTCTTTGTGCCGGCTTTCACTGGTGCACTAGACTTCTTCGCCGGAGATTTCTTTGACTTTTCATTAGTGCTTCCTTTTTTGCTGCTTTTTGGACTAGGATTTTTGTCCTTGGCCGCTTTCGCAGCGGCCAATTTTTGTTTTCGTTTCTCTGCCATTTCTCGTTTTTTCTTATCTTTTGCGGATTCCAATTTGATGGTTCTCAATTTCTTCACCACAGCCTTGTGTTTGGCTCCAATTTTCAAGGAATGTTCCGTAATTTCATGCTCCTCCAAAGCTCGCTTGGTACCTTCGTACACATGAATGAGCCCTTTTCCTTTGGTGCCTACCTCTTGTAGAAAAATGGATGTATGACCACGATTGGCGGCTTTCTTAGCAGCTGCGTGAGGAGTTCGAGCTCGAAAGACACTGTTCGTTCGTTGGTAATTGGAAGTTTCTTCCCCTTCTTTGATTTCTTCTGACAACAAATTCCATTTTCGAAATTTGGGCTTCGAATCTGCGCCTTTTGTATTGGAGCTTTCTGAATCTGCGCCTTTTGTATTGGAGCTTTCTGAATCTGCGCCTTTTGTATTGGAGTTTTCTGAATCTGCGCCTTTTGTATTGGAGCTTTCTGAATCCACAGAGGGATTCTCGTTGCTTGGGGTGGGAGACTGAAGGATATCTGTCATTCTTTCTTTGTTTTTATAAAAGTGAAATCTATTTTTTTAATACCTCGCAACGCGAACGCATCACGTTTTAAAAAATAAAATTTTTGATAATATATATCAAAAATATAAAAAAACAAAAATGAATGAGGAATTGTTGAATCTTCCTTTGTCTTCTCAAGAGCCGCCCTGTAGTTTCGCACATTATACATGGGAACCGGTCAATATCTTTCTTTGTGCGCGGAAATTTTCAAAACATCAAAGAAATAATAACAAAAGCAATGATAATAGCCACAAGAAGTTGGATAATAGCCACAAGAAGTTGAACAACGAGCACGAACAAAGTATTCAACGAAAATGTTTGATGCTGCAACAAGCACGGATGCGGACCGGTTTGACACAAAAACAATTAGCTCGTATCGTAAATCTCCACTGGACTGTCATTCGAGATGCGGAAAATGGAAAAGAAAACGTACAATCTCATCACATAGAACAAATATGCAGAGCACTCAATGTGTGTGTCTTAGAATGAAAAAAAATCATTTTATTACAATAAAAACAGATGCCCATGATAAATCGAAGCAACACATTCGGCGAAGAAGTCGCCGATCAAGTTGGTATTTTTTTGTCTATCGTCACTGGATTCATAGTCGCGCAAGGATGGAATCAAGCGATCAAAGATACCTCGGAAAGAAATAAAACGGATAATAACTCACAATGGTATCCGTGGGTGTACGCACTGGTAGCCACTATCGTGGCGTTAGCGATTATGGCAATGTGGGGGTATTTCGTGGCGAGTCGTCTGTACAAACCCTCTCTTGAAAGAGCCAAACAGCGATCCCATATGCATCAATTCAACACTTCAAAATGATTTTTCATCACTTTGCTGCGCGATGGAGAGTGAACTGCAACCCATATTCCTCAGAACAACCAATTCCAAAAATATTGAGATCATCATTGAACACGACTCCTTTGGACCTCAATGAAATCGTTTGTTTCGTGACATCCGTCTCTGATACATAAGTGTCTCGCAGAAGATTTTCTATACTTTTCAGAGATCGTACCAGCGGAAATTTTTGTGGAAATGAGGATTTTAAAATATAGCGATTGCGCGTCTCGTTACTGAGAAGCGACAAACTAACCAGAAATGTATTCTCTGTATCACTGAAAGTGAGCGTGAAAGAACACAAATAACAATGCTGGCTGTTGGCGACGTATACGATGATATCATCTAAAATTTCTGAAGGTGGAGTCATATTCTTGCATATTTCTTTGCATTGAGAACATTCCTCATCACATCGCACATATTCTTCCAATTTATGTGGAAGAGTATGGAGGAATTGGATGCTGCAATTTTTCATCACTTTTGCGGAAAGGCATGCGTATGTGTTACTTATTTTTGCTAGCAGTATGCCTGATGGATTTTGCGGAGGATTTGATAGTATTTTGAGCAATGAAAATGCGTTCATACCTGGCACGGTACAAATGACATCACTGTTTTGGGGAGAGATCCCAACTCCAATAAAAATTTTTTTAACTAGTTTTAACTTTTCTATTTTTTCTATTTTTTCTTCATTTTTCTCCTCCTTTTCTTCTTGCTCTTGCTGGGAAAATATTCTTGCTCTTGTTGGGAAAATTTTCTCCTCCTTTTCTTCTTTGACACTTTCTTGATTTTCTTTTTGCTCTGTCGTCGTTGTTGACTCTTCTTTTTCCGGAAAGTCATCTGCTAAAATAAAAAATCGATTTTCATTCCATATAAAATCTACGACCGTTCCCTGGATCCACTGCTCACGCATCTCATCTATAAATATTTTACATGTTTTCAATCCACCCGAAGTGACGGATTCTCTCAAATTCCGAATGATACTTCTGTTTTTGGTATTGCAAGGTTCAAAACAAAACCTGTCGAAGGATACGGAAAAGCAGTCTTTGTGCAGATGAAAAATGTAAGCGTACCGGATATTTTCGAGATTGCCAAATTTGATTTTCACTGGTACAAATAATGACATTTTTTTTTTACTCATAGGTTTTTATTTTATCGAAAAAAATTTTTATTTGGAAACGCACCTTACTTACAATACTCACAGTAGCATTTTTTTCTTTTTTGGACAATCTTTGATAGTGTGATCGATCCCCAACTCGGGATTGATCTGCACAATCCCATCTATGATGCTACTCAATTGATTTTCATTTGGGCACGGAGGAGTGATATCAGATCCTTGCATGCTGATCGGAGCTGTCATTCTTCCGATTTCGTAAGCACCAGGAATATTCATGCGTCTCACGAGATCATCGGTCAAGCACTGGATTGTCCTACCGGAAAAAGACGTTATGGCCACGTAACAATCCTTAGCCATTTTATTCCACGCCACTTTTGCCAATTTGGAATGTGAAGTCAGTTGTTTTCGTGAATCTTCCACATCACAGGTAAAACACAACATCCAACAATTGCCATCATAAACATTGGCGTCGTTCCGATCGAAAAATCGCATTACGCGCCGAGCGAACTCATTCGGATTCTTGTTTCGGGGCACGTAGATGCAGAAATCGCCATCAGTTTTCAGGATGCCACTTTTTTTCTTTTTCTCTTTCAACGAAAATTTCAAAGCTGCTCCTGGCGGAGAAAGGTCCTGAGAAGAATCCATTCGATTTGGAATCGAAACAAAACAAGAAAAAAGAAAAAAATAAAAATAAAAATAAAAATGGAACCTCTGTGAAAATTACGTTGGGTAAATTTGGGAAAATTACGTTGGCAGTAAAATAAATGAATCATAATTTATTTCATCAAACAGAGGAAGAAAGAGATTGGGATTTCATTGAGGATGATATTTATTTGGGAAATATTTTTGCCAGTCACGACAATCAATTAATCGTCTCACATTTTATATGTTTGACCCAAAAAATAGATTATAAAGAATACGCAATTGAATACATTCATTTACCAATTGATGACGATCGAAACGCGGGAATCTTACCATTGTGTGAACAAGCCTACGACTACATCAATGAAATCAGAGCCAAAGGGGACAAAGTCTTGATATATTGTTTTGCTGGAAAATCGAGATCAGCAACTATTGTGATTTATTATTTTATGAAAAAATACAACATGGATTTCGAAACCGCGCATTCTTTCGTAAAAGAAAAACGACCCTGTATTTCTTTGAATCCAGGATTCATAGCGCAATTGAAGGCCGTTTTTCCACAAGGAGAACACTAGGAAAAATTATCTAGGTAGCTTGGTTTATATTTATATCTTTGTTTTCGACTTCGTTGTCGTTGTGTTGGACTGCGTTGACGTCGTTTCTGTTGTTTGGGGGATGATTTCACCATGATACCGAAAAATTTCATAGATGGAATCATATCGGTTTCTACAAATTTTATAACATCTTTTAGTTCTGGTTGTGTCAAATTTTTAGTTTTGATTGCATAATCTGCTTTTTTTAGCCATTCATAAATATTTTCGGTGCGTCCAGCTATATTTATTTTATACCGTAAATGATATGATTTCACATCATTTACCAATTGTTCAAATTTTTTCCATGTTCTTGCTTGGGATCGTCTAGAAGATTGTGACATTTCAAAACTATTTTTTTATTATTAATAAAAGAAAAAAATGTTATTTTTAAAATCATAATTCTTCATAAGACACGAAAGGGATGTTTCTGATACTATATTGATTGCTCTTCTGCAATGGTTGGCTTGAAAGAGAAGGAACCGATCCACCATCACAAATCTCCTGTGGATCTCGGACACCTACATCATACCCACACGAATTTTGATTAAGACAATTGTTCTTTTTTACCTGAAATGGATTATTTCGACTTTTATCCAAATCCCCGGTGTAGGATGCATACGATGCATCTTTGAAATATGTTCCTTGGTACCCCCAAGGAAACGAGGCATTGGTGTCCGTGATGGATCCCATGTAGATGCAGCCAGCTCCTTGTTTTCCGTAATTTAAAGCAGATCCGTAATTAAAAGCCTTTTTCCAATCGTATATGTTTCGCGAATTGCGTTCCTGAAAATCACATCGTTCGTCAGGAGTAAATGTACGCCCAGGAGGACTCGTTTGTGAACAAGCACCGTTTGGCAAACAAGGATCCATAGAGTTCCATGTGGAACGATATGCATTCACGCCACAAGCAGGGCATGAACTATAGGATCCGTAAGATTCGGTTTTACAACCTCCGCCTTGAAAAGCACTCATGATGATTTGTTTCTTTTTTTTTAAACAAAGAGATAATAAATTTCCCATTTTACGAATAATTTTTTGGGGCAAGAAATTTTCTCAGTAAAATAAAAGATCTATCAATGAATTTTTTTGAAAAAAAATAAAATAATGCAAGCTGTCCATGTGGCCAGACCCAGACTGGCCGAAAATGAATTGTTCAAAAAATGTTCAAAATGCAAAAAGAGTTTTCTAATCGCAACACATTTTCAGTCGCATATGAAACCCGAAGGAACGAAAAATTGTCTGAAATGTAGAAATGTAGTTACAAAATACAATAACAATCCGACCTGTAAACGTCAAAAACGTAAAAATATTTATTTGTCTCATAAACGAAAAACCATCGAAAACACCCGGGGGTGTCAATGGTCTGAGGATTGCCGTTTCAATTTTTCGGAAAGACTCGTAGTATGTGATGAAGTTCACAATATTGTAATATACGAATTCGATCATCTCAAAGAGAAATCGTTTCAGGTGGGTCGATGGTTATATACGACGAAATGCGAGCAAGATCTCGTTGACGAGATCTCAAAATGCCGAATTTTATGTCGTTTTCACCATCAAATTCATTCTCAAAATCAGCACAATGAAAAGAAAAAGGATAGAGTCTACAGCGAGAAACACGAGGCTGTACGAATAGGAAAAGTTATACGAAAAAACAAGGAGAAATTGCGAAAGTTAAAATTAGATATTGGGAAATGTCAAATATGCCAACGTGAAGTTTTGCCCGAAGAAACTCCCGGGTTTGATTTCGATCACATCGATCGGGTTACGAAACATCGCGGCATCTCGGTTCTGGTGTGTAGCGGGTATGCGTGGGAAAACACAATTCTGCCGGAAATCGAGAAGTGTAGATTGGTTTGCGCCATCTGCCACATAATGCACACACAAGAACAATATGGTTCATTGAGAGATGAAAAGGAAATAAATATTTCCCGTAAACGAAAACATCTTTATATTCCTCGCGATTTTTCCAAAGAAGAATTGGAGATTTGTGTCAAAGGTGAACGTCCGTCGAGAGACGAATTGTACGACTTGGTATTAAAATACACATTTGTTGAGGTCGGAAAAAGATACCAAGTTAGTAGAACAACTATTATTAGATGGTGCAAAAAAGAAGGAATTCCGCACAAACGACGAAAATTGATGGAAGAAGTTTGATGCATTTACAAAAAATAGACTTTTCAAAAATAAATTAAAAAAAAGGTAATTTATTCAAATCATGAAGAACTGGTTCTGGTTCAGCTTCACCTTCACCTTCACATTGACGAATTATTTTTAGAATGAGAACGAGAAGCTGAGAAAATGAAATCTGAAAATAAAAGAAAGATTTCATTTTTTATTTTTCAATAAAGTTTTGTCTCCGATGTAGAATAAGAAAATTTTGGAGGATGAAATCTGTAAATGTGACATGAGTGTTCTGGCCAGGATATACGCAATTATTATATTTTATCGAAATAAAACTTCAAATGAAGAGAAAATATCAAGCACAATCTCAAACACAACCTCAAACACAACCTCAAACACAACATCAAAAAAAACCTCAAAAAAAACGTACAAAAAAACAACAATTGCAATATATAAAACAAAAAACATTTGATATATGTCATACCGAATGTAGTTTTGATATAAAGGATCTTGATGATTTATATGATAATTTTCACAAAAATGAAAGAATTTTGAAATTATCTGAAGGTGATATACCCATTATTCCACCTACAATTTGTACGAAATTATACAACAAGTATGTGAAACAAGATAATCCAAAAGACTTAAAAACATTTTATGCATTTAATCATTATAAAGGAACTGGTTACATATCAATTAATGACCATTTGAGAACAGGCTCTACGCTTCCTGAATATAGAAAAAAAATTTTGGATAGTATGAATACATATTTTAAAAAGAAAGCTCTAAGGTTTGATGAACAAACTATTCTTTATCGTTCCGGGGGTCAAGAACCGACAAATATGATGCAATTTGATGTTCCATTGATGAACAAAGGGTTTTTGAGTACAACGATATCAGCGAGAATGGCGAGAGATTGGGGGAATTGGTATATGTGTTCTGCTAGAAATATGGAAAAACTAAAAATGATGCAAAATGGAAACAAAGAAAAATTTTTTCCATTTTGGCATAATTATGTTCCTATGAATGATTTTCTTTTCACATCATGCCTCTCTACAAATGAATGTTGTATTCACATATTTCGTGTTTTTCCTGGGGTACCTTTTGTTACTTTTCCACCATTTACAGGCGAATCAGATGACCCAGAATATGAACTATTGCTTCCTCATGGTCTGATAAATCTGACACTCAAAGGAATGGTGTTAGCAAAAGTTCCGTGGTCATCTATCATTTCAGCTCGCTTGAACAGAGACAAATCTGTTTTTTTTGCTTACTATGATATAAATTTAATTTATGATAAGTGGGCCATTCCAACATTATCATATTATCAAACCAAAATAGATTCCAATACAAAATTCAAATCTTTTCGTTTTCCACCAAACTTAAAAAAATCACAAGTAAAAACAATTTCCGGAGATAAATTGCGAAAGGATTTTCATATTTTATTTCAACTTAAAAGTGCACAACAACACAACGTTGTAGATCAACATACACAAGAAAAAATTATATATGATTTAGAACATAACAATCCGATCATTTGCCCGATTGTGTATAAACGAAAAGATAATTCCCGGTCTGAATCACGTTATATAATACTATTAGCAGACGATGTATTTAAAATCAATTCTGCGGAAAAAAGAAATATCGAGTTAAAAATCTTGGTCATTCAAGAGCCTGTTAACAAACAATCATTCAGCAAAAGCAGCAGTCATCAAATTCAAAAAAAACAAGGAAATGTGTCGAAAAGAC
>PVMS01118929.1_pt1 | contig 43564 bp, 41 predicted proteins | sample 1853461 | NCBI WGS metagenome assembly PVMS01 (sample SAMN08582032, study PRJNA380276) | Marine sediment metagenome, whole genome shotgun sequencing project. | isolation source: ocean sediment barecode stripped | collected 2017
AGATGTTCCGATCTTTGCTCGATATAAAGAAGTAAAAGTATCAATTACAACTAAACCAAAGTTTTTGGTTGTATATTCAAAGAGATTATCTATAACTATTGCCTGCTCTTTAAAGTCAATAGGTTTCATAAGAAGGATAAGATCAGCAATTTGTTCAAAATTTTCTGATGCTATTTGAGATAATCTGAAAGCAGAGAATGTACCATCACAATCTATGTACAATGTTTTCTTATTTTTTAAAGCACAATTCATTGCACATTGCATAGCAAGAGTGGTTTTTCCTGTTTCTGGTTCACCGTAAATTAATGTAATATTTCCAGGAGAGATACCTCCACCTAAATGGTTGTCTAAACAATCACAACCAGTTTGTATCCGTTGTATCACGTTAATTCTCATCCAGAAATATAAAATATGAATCTAATAATCTGTTCCATAAAATCAATATTAAATATTTAATATGTGCGAGTAAACATTTGAATATCAAAGTGAGAAGAGGTTTATTTTTTTACCGAGTTGATTCAAAAAAATTCTCAATTTCCTCAGCTAAAATGTTATCTTCATTTGGAATAAGTTTCAATCTCTCACTCATCCAAGAAGGAAGAAAAGCACGACAATAATATGTGGCAAAACGATGATCCATAAAAATTATGGCACCTTTATCGCTAAGTGTCCTAATTGGTCTACCTGCGGACTGTGAGGCTTTTTTCATTGCAGGTAAAAGATAACCATACTCTCTACCTCTACCAGGGAAACATGTTTCATAATATGAAATTTGGGCTTTAACTCTAGGTTTTGGTTCGGCATAAGGTACACCTACAACTATTACAGAATTCATTTGATCCCCTGGAAAATCAACACCTTCAGAAGTTCTGCCACCTTGAACTCCTAAAAATACGGCTCCACCATTCTTACTGCAATTTTTAAAATCAGCAACTAATTTCTCATTTATTTTAGAACTCATTCCACGATATTCATAAAAAAGTGGTTTACCCAAAGCTTGTTCTAAACCTTCATGTAGTAAAGCTGAGAGAACTCTAAATGAAGCGACAAAAATTCCGGTGTTCGCAGGAGTATTTTCAACCACTTCTACTATTCTGCCAATCATTGTCTGATACATGAGAGGTGTTCTTTTTTGCATTGCAGTTGATAAACCAAGACAAACTAGTGAGAGAACATTTTCTTGGGGGAAAGGAGATGGAACAATAGTTTGTACCGTGTTTTCTGGAAGTTTAGTTATAAGAGCGTAGGCTTGAAGAGGTTGAAGAGTACCAGACATTATTACATTAGAATATGTTGATGAAAAAACTGGCGAAGTAATCTTGGATGGATCTAAAGCAATTATCTCCAACTTTGCAGTTCTGTTTTTTTCCCGAGTAAGATATGTGCTTACTGTATTAATGAAAGATTCATCTCCCATAGTATTTAGCCAGTTTAATAGAAATTCACCCATACCATGAATATAGGATCTGGGGTTTTTTCCATCAGAAAGTAAAATTTGTTTTATTTTGTTACCAACTTCATGAAGTTCATTAAAGAAAGCTATAGGATTTGGAATGCTACCATGTTTTTGAAGCATTTCAAGAAGGATTTTAGGTTGGATTATTTGTTCTCCTTTAATATTAACAGCATATTCTTCAATTTCATTTCTAAGAAAATTAGCAAAAAAAGCAATATCTTTATTCCCAAATTTGTTTGCTTCTAGCTCAGCTTGTTTCAGAACAAAAAGGGATAAACTTCGACTTGAAATATTTATAGCAGTTTCTGGCAAATTATGAGCTTCATCAACTATCAAAATTATCTTTTGTAGCTGAGATTCAAGACTTTTTAGAAAAGCTGTGCGGATAACTGGATCAAAAACATAGAGGTAACTCAACGCTATAACTCTAACATCAGATAGGGATGATTTAACAAGTTCATATGAACATATATTTTTTTTTCTGCATATGTATTGAATTTCAGAAGATTTATACGGTCTCATAGAAATTTGTTGTTGCAGTTGAAGATAATCATATTTTTCTTGAGTGGGATTTCGATGATAAGGACATCTGCCTTTTGTTTTAAGTAATTCACAGATTTCCATGTGAGACTTTGAGTCATTAGTACTTTTTGATGCAAATTTATTGAGACACATAATACTTCGACCCTTAATTGAAACACCTGAAACTTTTTGCTTCTTGAATATCGCTCTTAATTCTTCTATCACACGATCATGCTGTCTATGAGTACGGGCTACATACAATATTTTAAGATCATTTTCAATTGCAATTGGAAGACAAGCAGAGAGAGAGGATATAGTTTTTCCTAATCCATTACTTCCTTCTATCAAAATAGATCGGCGAGATCTAACAGAGTTAAAAACGGTTTTTATAAAATTGTCTTGGCTTGGTCGTATTGATTTATAAGGGAAAAAATCCAGTACCTTTTTAGGCATTATTGAAGTCTTTGTCTTATCCATTACGCCACCTTGTTCTTGAAAATAATAAATACTGAGAAGACTAACATGCTATAAATAGACAATGGGGAAATACTGATGGAACGAGCGATAGTAATTAAAGAAGAAATTGTTGAACAAGATACCCGTTTTCTAGCAGTTTATGTTGAAGCAAAAAATTCATGTTTGGTAATGTTAAGCGAAAAAGAGGATAAAATGGGAACATTAGCTTTAGCAGTTCCTAATCCCAAGGGTTTAGTAGGCCCAGTAACGTCTCAAACTCTACTAGGAGATAGAAATGTCATCACGGCGAGAATGTTGGCGGAATATATAGCATCTAAAAAGGAGAAAATAGCAATGGTTTCAGTATATCTAGAAAGACTAAATGAAATACAAGCGCAAAAAATCTTTATGAATTTGATAGAAAAAGTATTTCTTAAAGAATACCAAAAAGATCCAATTAAAACATAAATTTTTTAACAGTTTTTCGATTTCACATAATCGTTCCCTATTAATTGATAAAAGATAAAATCAAGATTAAACGATTGAAACAAAATTGTTCTTAAAAGAGAGAAAAACAATAGAGAATAGAAAAATATCCTTAAAAATCAGCCTTATACTATAATTGAATGAAAACACCAAAAGATTAAATAATTTACTAATAAGAAAGGGGCAAATTTTCGTGGTTAAATATGCAAAAAATATGAAAATGGTGAGGTGGATAAATGAAAAAAACTATTTTGCTAAAAGTAGATCCAAATGAACCTGATTTAAAAAAAATAATAGTTGCAGCAAACATAATAAAAAAAGGAGGACTAGTAGCTTTTCCAACGGAAACTGTATACGGATTGGGTGCAAACGCATTAAATTCCAAAGCTATTCTTTCTCTTTTTAAAGCAAAAAATAGACCATTAGACAATCCACCTATTATTCATGTTGAAAACTTGAATCAGATAAAACACTTAGCAAAAGAAATAACAATCAAAGCTAAAATATTAATTGATAAATTCTGGCCCGGACCATTAACAATAGTTTTCCAGAGATCAGAAAAAATACCAGAAGAAACAACAGCAGGATTAGATACTATTGCGATCAGGATGCCCCAACACAAAGTGGCATTAGCACTTATAAAGAACAGTAATTGTTCAATAGCAGCTCCTAGCGCTAATCTATCAGGAAAACCAAGTCCAACTATGGCTAAACATGTTCTTGATGATCTTAATGGCAAAATTGATATGATTTTAGACGGTGGTCCTACAGGCATTGGCGTAGAATCAACAGTGGTTAACGTTACTGTCGATCCTCCAGAAATTCTCCGTCCAGGCGGGATTTCAATTGAAAAAATTAAAAAAACTATTGGGAATATCAAGATTCATCCATTTGTAATAGCTGATAAACAATTATTCCTGGAAAAAAACCGTTCTCCAGGAATGAAGCATAAACATTACGCACCAAAGGCTAAAGTAATTCTTGTTGAAGGGGCTGTTTCATCAATTGTTAAAAAGGTCTCAGAACTATCAAAACAATACATGCTTAAAGAGTTAAAAGTGGGTATTCTTGCCACTCAAGAAACGTTAAAGTATTATAACACTGACGTTGTGAAATCTCTGGGGAGTCGTTTCAACCTCAAAGTTATTGCTCAAAATTTGTTTAGTTTATTACGTGAATTCGATGATGAGAACGTCGAAATAATAATTGCTGAAGGAGTACCGTGTGAAGGGATGGGTTTAGCTGTTATGAATAGACTTAGAAAAGCTGCAGCTTATAATATAGTAAAAACTTAGAGCATTAGGAAAAACTTATATCGAAAGGGACATTTATTCGTGTAGAATTTAACAGATTCAAAAAAGTAATGAGTGATAAAATATGTCTGTAGGTGGAGGAACCGTTCCAATTTTAGTATTAAAAGAAGGTACCGGAAGAACAACCGGACGCCAAGCACTAAAAAATAACATAATGGCTGCTAAGATAATAGCAGAGTCTATAAAAAGTACATTAGGTCCATGCGGTATGGATAAAATGTTGGTAACCAGCTTTGGAGATGTAGCCATTACAAATGATGGCGCAACTATTCTAAAAGAGCTAGAAGTACAACACCCAGCTGCAAAGATGCTAGTAGAAGTAGCCAAAGCACAGGATGATGAGGTAGGAGATGGAACAACAACTGCTGTAATTTTGGCTGGAGAATTACTATCTAAAGCTGAAAGCTTGCTTGATCGAAATGTACATCCAACAGTAATTATTGAAGGCTATAAAAAAGCTAGTGAAAAAGCACAAGAAGTTCTAGAAAAAATTGGCATTCCAATAAATATAAAGGATGAAAAAACTCTGCGAGAAGTTGCCATTACTTCTTTGTCAAGTAAAGGCATAAATGTTGCAGTAAAACATTTTTCAAAAATAATTGTTGATGCAGTTAAACAAGTAGCTGAAAAAATTGAAGGTAAATTAATTGCAGATATCGATTTAATTAAAATCATAAAGAAACACGGACAAAGCTTGGATGAAACTGAACTCGTAAATGGAATGGTTATTGATAAAAAGATTGCAAATTCACAAATGCCAAGAATGGTAAGCAATGCAAAAATAGCTTTGTTAAATGCAAAAGTGGAAATTGAGAAAACTGAATATGATGCAAAGATCAACATAGAAAGTCCTGAACAGATGCAACTCTTCTTAGATGAAGAAGAACGCATGATAAAAGATATGGTCGATTCGATAATAAAATCTGGGGCTAACGTAGTATTTTCTGAAAAAAGCATAGATGATATGGCTTTATATTTCCTAGCTAAAAAAAATATTATGATAATTAAAAGTGTTAGTAGCAGTGATATGGAAAAATTGGCTAAAGCTACAGGTGGGAAAATTACTAGCAGTATAATTGATCTGAACTCAACTTCACTTGGGAAAGCCAAAACAGTTGAAGAAGTTAAAGTTGCTGAAGATAAATTAATTTTCATTCGAGAATGCAAAAATCCTAAAGCAGTAACAATTGTAATTAGAGGTGCCACAGGTCAAATTATTGATGAAGCTGAGCGATCAGTACATGATGCCCTTTGTGTAGTTAGAAATGCAGTTGAAGATGGCAAAATTACTGCTGGTGGTGGTGCACCCGAAACAGAACTTGCTAAAAACTTAAGAAATTATGCTGTTAAAGTAGGTGGACGAGAACAATTAGCAGTTGAAGCATATGCCGAAGCATTAGAAGCAATTCCTTTGACTTTAGCTGAAAACGCAGGATTAGATCCAATAGACATAATGGTTGCCCTAAGAGCAGAACATGAAAAGAAAAACCATCAATACTTTGGAATTGAAATAACTACAGGAAAAATAAAAAATATGCTTGATTTATTTGTTCTTGAGCCGTTAAGAGTGAAACAACAAGTTATCAAGTCAGCTACAGAAGCAGCAAATATGATACTAAAGATCGACGATTTAATATCGGTCAAAGGCACAAAAGCACCTCCAATGCCTTCTGGAGGCATGGGCGGCATGGGCGGCATGCCTTAATAAGATCCAATGAATTTTTTTACCTTATTATTTTTATTAGATGTAAAAATATCTAAAAAGATAATGAAATCGAATTTCTACTCAGAATTATAGTAGAATTTGCTATCAATTGTTTATAATTTAAGAGTGTAAATCTTATATCCTTGATAAGTCCAGAAATAGTCTTGGCAATCAAAGATAGTAATTCTTTGGGAGACAAATATTATGAAACATATTAAAGTCACTGCGTTTGACTGCCCAGATGCATGGTTTCAAGCATTAAATAACATCTGGAATAAAGGAGATTCATTCCAAGTAGGGTATGGGTCAGAAATAACTGAAACAAAAAAACTCAATTTGTCAATAGAGATCAAACATCCAGAAAACAGACCATTGATAAGTGACAAAGCACCTTGTGACATGAAATACATTCAATGGTATGCCTTGGCATACTTATGGTGTGGTGAAAAACAAGATGAAACCTACACTTATGGAAGCAGGATTAGGGAACCAGTTGATCAAGTGGAAGAAGCGATAAAAAGATACCTAGAAGAAAAAAGAGACAGACAAGTAACATTAGCTGTCAGGTTACCAGAAGATATAAAGAAAAAACTGCATTCAGAAAGACACGAACCTCCTTGTTTAAGTATTATTGATACAGAAATACTTGATGATAAAATGCACTTAACTTGTTACTTCAGATCATGGGATGCATATGCTGGATTACCAGCTAATATTGCGGGACTTCAAGTGTTCAATGAAGCTTTTGTATCAGAAATAAATGATAGAGGAAACATGGCCCTGAAAACTGGAAAACTTATTTTCCATTCAAAAAACTGTCATATATATAATAGACAAAACAAATTAGTAAAGGAATTACTCCGACCCGAAAAACCTGAAAAAAAGAGGAATAGCTAAAATCATCAAAAGGATTAAAACAAAAAAAATTCTTAAAGTATAAAAATTATTGACATGTGTATTCTTCAACTTTATCATTTTTTATCTCGAGAACTACTCCTGCTTGCTTAAATAAATCAATAGTATCCGAATCTGCATGATACCGCTTTTCACAGACCACACGTTTGATACCAGCATTGATTATCATCATAGCACAAGTTCTACAAGGAGTCATTTTACAGAAAAGTGTAGAGCCATTGAGGGGTATTCCAAATCTAGCAGCTTGAAGAATAGCATTTTGTTCAGCATGAAGAGTTCGAACGCAATGTTGAGTTGTTTTATCGTTAAAATCAATTACTTTGCGCAAATCATGTCCCGCTTCATCACAGTGAGAAAGTCCTGCAGGAGCTCCAACATAACCAGTTGTCATTATTCGCTTATCTTTAACAATTACACAACCACATCTTCCCCGATCACAAGTAGCACGTTTAGATACGGCTTCACAGAGATCAAGAAAATACCTGTCCCAATCTGGTCGACACATAATCCCCACCCAATTCTATTTTGATAAAGTTCTGGAATTAGTTAATAGAACACATTAATAAGTATAAAGAGAAAAATACAAAAAAAATAGTAAAATTGTTATTTAGTAACTATTGTTTTCCTTATGAAAATGTTGTTGTGTTAAAATTGAGTAAAACGTTAAGAGTTAGAAAATGGAAAGACTTTAAACAATTAGCTGAAAAACTAAAACCTAAAGCTATAGTTTATAGTATAGACCAAAATGGGACAACAAAAACAAAAGAATTAACGTGTCTAAGATTAATATTACCAACTCAAAACGCTTGTTACATCTATATAGATTTCCCGAAAGGAAAAAAACTTAGAGAGACAGAAATTCCAATAATAGAAAAAAAAGATATGCCAAGATACCTTGAAGACCAAGATATTATAGTATTTCTAAAAAAACAACTTCAAAGAGAAGATCTAAAAGTATATTCATTTTGGACTGCTTAAACTAAATAAAAAGAGAGATTTTTATTCGAAATAATTATTCTTAACTAAATATTTCATAAGTTAGTGTATAACAACTAAAATTGAGGAACTCGATTGTTAATTTTGCCAAATACAAATAAAATAAAGCAAGTTCTTAGACCTATTTCAGATCACCAAGAAGCAAATGCGGCTGTGGGTTTGATTTTAATACAGGTTCAACAAGATTTTAAGATTCTTTTTGTAAAAAGAGTTGAGAGATTATCAGATCCTTGGTCAGGACAGATAGCCTTTCCAGGAGGAAAAAAGGAAACTAAAGATAGTAATCTAAAGGACACTGTAATTCGAGAAACTTTTGAAGAAACAAACATAAAACTTGATGAAGATAATTTAATAGGTGTTTTAGAAGCAATTGATTCAGGTCACTTTTCCAATATTAAAATTTTGCCTTTTATTAGTTTGTTAAAGGGACCACAAATAATTAAACTGAATAAAAAAGAACTTGATAATTATTTTTGGTATTCTTATAAAAAAATATTAAATAATCGAAGTTTGGTGGAAATCAATTCGAAAAAAGAGCCAGCATATATTCTCGGAGATGCGATAGTTTGGGGAATCACATACAAAATACTCAGAGAATTTTGTGAAATCATTGAAAAAGAAACACTTTTCTAAAAGAAATTTTTTGTTTAAATTGTTCTATGATAATTTTTTATAGCCTAATAATATTCTTTAATATTGGGTGATATGCAGCATGGGAAGCATGGCTGTTTGGAAAGTGTTAGAAGAGATGGTAATAGAGCTTCGGAAAAAACCAGGCATTATACCATCAAAAATTCTTAATGATTTAAAATCAGCAAAAGTTTTGCTAGAGATAACGGATAGAGAAGAAAAAAATCAGGAAGAAACAACACTAAAAATTAAACATAATCTTGAAAACATTGAAATATACATATTTAATGAAATTCAAAAAAAAATTGAAACAAAAATCGTTAAAGAATGGCTAAACCGATTGGGAGAAGCTAGAAGGAAAATACTTCAGATAAAAGAAGAAAATAAATTCATTTCAGGAGTTCCACGTGATCAAAAATGGATTCGTGTTAAACCAATCTCAGAATTACCAAAAGAAATGTTGAAAAAAATTGCTAAAGAAGAAAATCTAATAGTGAGTTCAATTAAAGACGGAAAAATAACGATTTATGGAGAAACTAAAAATATTCAAAATTGTATTAAGAAAATAACAAAGCGTGTGTCAAAAATACAGAATTAAATTTTACTAAAAAAATAAAATAACAAATTTATTTTAAATCACAAATATTAGAGGCCATAAAAGGAACTAGCATTTCATTTTGGTTAAGTCCTCCATGATGACCAAGTAGCGTAAATCTTCTTCCTTTTGAGTGTTCAAACCAAATAGTCTCGTTGCCATAAGGTAGTATCAACAAATTCCCAGCTCTCTCAGAAAAGGATTTACTAACTTTTCCAATTCCAAATAAACCTTCTTTGAGCGCTTTACTTGTCTCTATTATTTTTGCTTTTTTCCCGATCTTCTTTTCTAAGAAATTTTGGGTCTCTAGGAGTTTCTGTTGTTTTAAATGGAGAAAAATATCTCTAGGGCCACCAGTAGGCGATATTGGAATACCTTGGGTGTTAGGTTGTAGGTTTTTTAATACTTCTGGAAAATTATTAAGATAAGTTGTTTTTTTTGGAATAATTTCTAGTTCACCGTGATCAGATGTCAGAAGGAGTAGTGTTTCTTTTGAAGTCTTATTGTCAATTTTGTTAACCAAGTTCTTTTTAAGAAGAGAAATAAGCTGGAATAATTCTGTTGAATACTCCTCACTAGTTGGTCCGTATTGATGGGCTATTGTATCTAAATTACCTAAGTGAACAAAGAAATAAGCTGGACCTTTTACTTTCTCTACTGTTTTTCTTAAATTTATGATTAGGTCCGACGCTTTCAAAGATGGAATTATTTTACTTCCTGCACATAATTGTTTTGAACAAGCACTATAAGCATCTCTAATATACATATGAGAAAAGGTTTGGACATCATTTTCTTTTAATCTGTGATGAAGAGTTTTTCCTTTGAATAAAATATTTGGGTTGAATCCTTTTTTTATGAAAGAATCTTGATTTGAAAGAGTCGTAGGCAAAAAATGTAGTGTGTTAATTATCATATCAGTTTTTTTTAAGTAGAGCAAATATTCAAAAAGTCCATGTTCTTGAGGTGTCAAACCTGTATTTAGAGTGGCTAGTGCGTTAGTTGTTTGTGATGGAAAAATACTAGTTAAGGGAAAAACTACTCCTTTTCGATTAAAAGTACTAAAAAAATCGTTTTTTGTTCGATTTTTTTCAAATTGATTTAATCCAAAGCCATCTAAAATAAAAAGGATAATTTTGTTAACATTTTGTTTTGGAATTAACTTATTAAATCCCTGGATATTTGAATTTTTATTTTTGAGTTGGATATTGAAAAGATTAAGAATTAAGGAAGGGATGTTGGATATACAATATTTTTCATAGAAGGGATACAAAAAATTGTTGTTTGTTTTCTTACTTTGAATTGAATCAAGAACTTCATCATACATAGTTATCACCTGTTTTCTGATTGCATAATTTTAATATTTTTTAGATCTGAATATGAAATACGAAAAAGTTATGATTCTTTTTTTGTAGAAGTGGTTAATAATTTTTGAGCAATTTTTAAATCGTTTTGAGTATTGATGTTTAATGCTACTTCTGTTCTGTCTAACAAAAAAATTTCTTCCACTAATTCTTTTTCGTCTATTTTTGTTCCATTAATGATGTTTATTCCAGCAGGTAAAACTTTTTTTCCATCCAAACTAAAAGTATATGCTTTACTTAATCCAAGTTTCTTTCTTGTTTTAAGGGGAACTACAACATTTAAAGCAGATTTTCTACAAGTATTGAATTTGTTTATAATTAAATCAATAATTTGACCTGATATTAATGGAAGATCAACCCCTATGAGCAACACATTTTGCAGTTTTAATTGTCTAATAGCATATGCCATATCGTGAACGTATCCTTTTCCAGGGGTTTTTATAAAAGCAACTTGTAAGTTAGATAACAGTTGAGTAGTTTTAGGTGTATGATGGCTAACAGCCACTATAATAGTATCAATATTATTGGCTTCTTTTAGACTTTTGAGTACATATTCAATTAAGGGTTTATCAACTAATTTAATTAGGGGTTTCTCTTCAAAAAGGTTCAAACGAGAACCCCTCCCACCAGCCATAATTAAAGCGGTTATACCCATCCTACCATCGCCAATAAAATAATAATTGATGTCATTCGAGAAAGTTCATTTGTTGCTCCAAATACATCGCCTGTTACACCTTTGAAATGGTTATGAGAAAGAAGAACAAGAAAGAGACTAGTAATTATTGCTGTTAATACCGCTGTGATTCCAACTAATCCCAATAGGGGGAAAGCTATTCCAAAAGAAAGCAATAAAGCACCAATTAAGCGGATGGCCCCTTTTTTTCCGTGCATCGCATTAAGGAAAGGAGAATTTATTCCTTTGTGAACTGATTTGCCAGCCCAAGCACTTATCACCATCGAAAGCTTAGCTGAAATTTCAACTACAATTACACTTTGGATAATAATATTAGAATTTAATTCAGAGAAAGAGAGAGCAGTGACTAAAAAAGTCATAATTCCTAAAGATAATCCACCAGCGCCAGTTAATTGATCATGCATTATTTCGATTTTCCTTTCATGGGACCCATGTGCCATAATACCATCACCGAAATCTAACAACCCATCTGTATGATGCAAGCCTGTAATAATCAACAATAATCCTAACACTAATACACCAACAATAGAACTGGGAAGAAACAAAAAAAGACCCCAACCGAAAACACCAGCTAATAGACCAATAAACCCGCCTATTAAAGGAAAAATAAACATGTATTTTGCACAATCAGTTAACATATCTTTATCCATTCTAACAGGTAGAACTGTTAAAAAAGAAAAAAGATTCTTCAGCTCTTTAATCATTGAACTATCACCTATTGGTCATTAGTGTTTCATAGTTCTTTTCAATTTCCCTTAGAAGCATATCAGCTGTAATAGCACCACTTAATTTTGCCATAGCTGATATTGAAGCACCTCCAGCCCCAACACCTTCCTTTACAATACCAGTCTCATATGCTTTCAAACCTGTTAATTTTGATGAATGAAAATCTAAATCGGCTGCTATCACGGAGGTATCATTAATTTGAGCAACTATTCCTCTTATGTCAGATGACTTATCCTGTATTATCCATCTGGTAGTTCCAATAGCTACATTACATAAAACTTCTGGATTTAAAGTCGCTATAATAGCCAAAATTGCTGTCATTTGAGTACCACCTGCCATTAAAACTGGTACCTGAGAGGCAGCACCAACTACCAAACCTGCAAAGGCAGGCATCATGGGATCACCCAAGCAAGAGATCGCTTTTATTGGATCATCTTTTAGGCTACCAAATTGAATTCCTGCAGCTTTTAGTCCCAAATTAACGGTATTCGTTTTGAGAAAATGAGGATTATCAGGCATGCTACTACTAACCTTCCCTTCAGCCTTCACACCTATTGCTGAGAGAACACCTAATGCAGTTGTAGTCCCACCTGGAATACTTTCTCCGATTACAAGATAATCAGTAGTGTTTGCCAATTGTTTTCCAGCGATTACTGCTCTATGAAATACTTCCTCAGTATTTTCAACAGAATGTCCAGTTCGCATATCCTTTCCAGGGGTACCCCCCAGATCCAAAAAAGGAATTTGGGGTTTTATTTTTAGTCCAGCACTAGCAATCAATACAGGTATATTTGCTAGCTTCAAAGCTGACATAGTTATCAGAGCAGGAGTAGGAATCCCAGAAGGAGTTATAGGTACACCATTAATACATTTACATTTACCTAATAGTAGAAGTTCAGCATCTGCTGGAGGGGTATAATCAGTAATTTGTGGATTTGATCCAGCTGCTGAAATTCCAGTTATCTTCGCTGTTTCTGTAGTTCCAATAGTACATACAAATAAAGGATTTTTTCCTTCAATCTCAGATAAAAACGCCTCTGCTTTTATTTTGTTACTAGCTAATAAAATATCAAATTTTCTATTCAAAGTATTTTTTCACTCGAGTTTATTATATATTGGTTGATTTTTAGTCGACCATATCCATTTATTGTCGTTTTTTCACTATCTGTTATTTCGATTCTATTTTTAAAAATAGGACCATCTATTACAAATGAGTGATATTCACCATGTTCACCACAAGGATCAATTGTTCCAAGATTAAGTAGATCCTGATAGAATGTTTGGTTGATTTCTCTTCCTAACCAATCTAATCCAATAAGCTTATTTTTTATTCGAACTACTATTGCCTTGAATCCTTCATTTATGAATTCAGTTAAAATTTTTTTTGTATCAAGATGCCACAAAGGCCTAATAGGAATTAAACCGACTTCACGACATATCCGATCTAGCCAACCTTCCTCATGAAGAGCGACATCAAATACATCGCCTGTAACTAATCCCTCTACACCTTTGCTTTTTAGGTCTAAAAGCGCGTTTCTAAAATTGTTTTCATACATATCGGATGAGGTAACCTGTTTAATAATTGGAATACCAATTGCAGTTGATTGAGCATCTAAAAGGTCAGAACTTATCAAATGAAAATTTGATGTAGAATTATCAGCCATCATTATTAGCAAATTACTAACAGTATAACTTTCTTTAATTGCTTTATAACATGCTAAACAGCTATCTTTACCGCCACTCCAAGCGACAGCAACATTCATATTTTTTTTAAGATCCATATATTTATCCCATTTTCATAATTTATTTCTCTTGGAAGATTCCTTAGGTTTTAGATGTGCGTTATATTTGGCACTATTCTTTGAAATCGTTTTCATTTTTTCATCCGAAACGTGAAGCAAAGCTAAAAGTTCATGTTGATCTTTAACAAATTTTGCCCCATTTTTTTTCATATCATTAAATAATTCTTTTGCTTTTCCGTTTGTGAAATCTCTTCTTTCAATCGAAATGTCATTAATAATATAAATTGGTATGTTCATACCAAGAGCTTCCTTAGCAGTTTTTAAGTTTTGCAAGTTTCCATAACCAAATGGAACTGAAGATACAACCACAGCACTAGCTTTTCTGATCATGGCTAAATTTTTTCTGCGAGTTTTTTCCATTATTGGAGAAAAAGGAGCCTCAGCTGTAACAGGAATTTTTAAAATCTTTGCAGTTTCATAATCAGTATCCAAAACATTCAAAACTCCTGCTGTTAAACGATACCCTTCATCGGTAAGAACTTTCATTAATCCAGTTCCAGTTCCAGCACCTGAAATCAAGTGTATCGAACATTTTCTGTATTTAGGTGTTTTTTGTGGAGAAAGTGGAATTATATAAATTGAGTTTGTAACTAAATGCTTTTGAACTATTGCATCAACATTAAATACACTTTTAATATTTTTACTAGTCAAAACTTTTGATAATATACCTGCTGAAAATATTTGCCCATTTTTAAGTAATATTGCAGAGTTACAATAGCGAGCTGCTAAATTTAAATCATGGAAAACAGCTAAAATAATAATTTTTCCATCACTATTGAGTTTTTTTACTAGATCCATTATTTCTAGCTGATTTACTATATCCAAATGGGTAAGTGGTTCATCTAATAAAAGAAGTTTAGGTTCTTGTGCAATTGCACGAGCAATTATCACTCTTTGCTTCTCTCCACCACTCAATTCATTGATTGGTCGATTAGCAAATTGCCAAGTATTAGTTAAAATCATCACTTCTTTTGCAATAGCCATATCCTTTTTGCTTTCCATTTGGAAACGAGACATATGAGGATTGCGACCCATCAATACTATGTCAAGTGCACTAAAACTGAAACCAATACTCGTATCTTGTGGAACAACAGCTAGCTTCTTGGCAACATCAATACTTTCAAGAGAATATATATCCCTATTATCTAGCAAAATTGTACCTTTATGGGGTTTTATAAGACGACTAATACTCTTTAATAGTGTAGTTTTTCCTGATCCATTTGGTCCTAGTATCCCGACAAAATCTCCTGGTTTTACAGAAAGACTTAAGGCATCTAGAACTTTAACAGACCCATAACGACATTCTATACCATCCACATTTAATAATACCATATTTACAATTAACCTCTTAGAGCGCGTAGCTCTCTTTTTTCTTTCTGAAAAGTATAATAAAGAAGGGAGCACCAACAAGCATCGTTATTATTCCAACTGGTAATTCGAGAGTGGATGCAAAAGGGGTCGCTATTACTCTTGCAACCGCATCACAGGTTACCAAGAAAATTGCTCCTACAATTGCTGATGCTGGAAAAAGTATTCGATGGTCGGGTCCAATAACTAATCTAGTCATATGCGGTACCATTAAACCAACAAAACCCACTAATCCGCTTATTGATACTGCTGCAGCAGTAACTAATGAAGCTAGAACCAAAAGAACTTTCTTTGCTCTTTCAACATTTACACCCAAATGTTGGGCATTTTCTTCTCCCAACGCGAGCATATTAAGATCTCGAGCATAAAAATATGAAAGAGTTATTCCAACTAGAATAAAGGGAGTCACTGAAAATATATTCAACCAGCTGACATTAGAAAAACCGCCAATGAGAAAAAAAATAATTGATGTAAGTTCGTCGCCTGCTATTATTTCCACAAGAGCAACTATAGCATATAGAAAAAAATTTACAGCTATTCCAGATAACAATAAAGTAGTTATGGGTACTCTCGACCCTACTCGGGAAATATTATAAACTAAAAACATAGCGAATAGAGATCCAAAAAATGCAGCCACCTGTATAAGACTAAAACCAAAAATCGCAGCTCCCGACGCAAATAAAATAGAAATTGATGCACCAGCAGCAGCACCAGCTGAAACACCCAAAAGATAAGAGTCTGCCATTGGATTTTTGAAAACACCTTGGTAAAGTACACCCGATGCAGCTAATGCGGCACCCACTAAAACACCTGCAATGATTCTGGGTAAACGTATTTGAAGAATTATACTGGTATGTTGTTGAGTAATAAGTGATGAATCAACTATGTTATCCAAAACAGGAATTTGTTCACCGAGTATCGACAAAATATCAGTGAAAGAAATTTGTGCATAACCTATATTCAAAGAAATAATGATTGTCAAAAAAAGAGAAAAAAGCAATAAAACTATGACAAGTTTCCATCGTGAAGCACGTCTAAAAAAATTGCTTTCGACTGTGGTTGTACTCATAATAATCACAAAAAAGGGAAGGAGAATTAAAAGAGTTCTGGATGAAATACTGCAGCTAAAGTTTCAATAGCTTCCACAATCCTAGGACCAGCTCTAGCAATTAGGTCAGAGTCGACATCGTACATTCTATCAGTTTGTAATGCACTTATTGATCCCCAACCTGGTCTATCTTTAATTGTTTCGAAACTACCCCAAAAATTCACTCCATGTTCTTTGGGTACAATCATTACATCAGGATTTAATGTAATTACTTGTTCAGAACCTGTTGAGAAATATTCTAAATCTTGATCTGCAAAAAGATTAACGCCACCCGCTAAATCTATTAGTTCGTTTTGCCATGCCTGTGAACCCGCCGTCCAAACACCTGTTGTATCATACCAGACTTCATAGTAAACAGTTGGAAGTGATGTAGCAGTGGCTATTATTGTTTCTATTGCTGTAATTCTTGCATTTATATCGTCAATAATCGTTGTAGCCTCAACATTTTTATTGGTTAATTTCCCGGCTAATTCAATGTTGTCTATAACACCATCAATTGTTGTAGGATCCAATACTACTATTGTGTAACCCATATCTCGTAAAGTGGTGATTGTCTCACCAAGGACACCTCCTGTGGCTAAAATTAAATCTGGATCAAGAGAAGCTATTACTTCAAGATTCGGATTGTCAAAACTTCCAACACTAGTCATGTTTCCCGCTTGAACCCAAGCAGAAAAATTATAAGGGTAATTATCATAGTCGGTAACTCCAATCACTAAGTTACCAGCGTCGATAGCATAGACAATTTCAGTAATACTAGGTGCAAGTGAAATAAGGCTTTGAGGATATGCCTCCAACCCGATTTCAACACCTGAATCATCGACTATCGTTACAACATATTCACCAGAAGTTCCTGTTAACTGCGGATAGAACGCGTATAAACCAATAGCAGAAATTATTAGAATTGTGACTATTATACCAGCAAGAACGTATTTTGTGTTCATCTTTAAATCCTCATTTTATTGGATGGTTCATCCAACCATATTTAATAAAGGTTTGTATGACAACAAAACGCTTAAGTTAAGCTCTAAAGTAAATGAGGGTACTGATTAAGATGAAAAACAAAAACCCTCCATTAATTGAATATTTCGAAAAGAAGGGAATCACATTAAAAGATCTCGTTAATACCGCGCTCGAACTTTTTGTACCACATCCAGGAATTGAAACTGAGGCAAAAGCAGCTAAACTCCTCGAAGAAGAATTTCTTGAAACTATGTCAGATGTTAATGTTTCCACTCTAGAAGTAGCTTGCTTTAGAGCTCAAGAAGATGCTGAAAAGGGTTTAATTCCAGGGTTATCAATTGAAAGATTTATGGGACGTCCAGGACTAGTAGCTGACGAATTATTGGGACTTACAATAGCAGATTATATTGCTGGAGCAAGAGGCATTTTTGAATTCACTAGATTTGATCAATCAAAACCTGGAATACTAAAAAAACTTGGGCCCCTCACTAACGACGCTGTTGGTGGATTAGTGGCAGGTGTTTCATCAAACATATATACCCACGCATTAAGAAACAACAAATAAGTTACATGTAACTAAAACAAAAGAATATAATCCAAGCAGGTTATCTCTAACTTCCATTTATTCCTTTTGAAAAGCTGAAAATACCCCGTGACAATCACAGGTAGTACCAAGAACAAAATATTGTTCTCTAGCTACACGAGTGAAAAAAGTGACAAGTTCACTAACTTTGAGAGCACCCATTCCCGGAGCCATTTTATAACTAACAAGAAAAATTCCTTTTGGATACGCAAACCTCATCAACTTGTCCATAGTACAAGGCTTACTTTTATTGGTTGAAGGACAAAAAGGAGGAGTCCCACACTTATCGATACAATTCGCATCTCGGTTATAACTCAATATTAAATTACCGCGTCCAGATTTTAGAACTACAGAGGGAGGTAAATTAGACAAAATCGTGTTTATTGCTTCAGGCCAGGGTCGAAGCTTAAATTTTAGTTTTGCGAGTTCAGCAGCAACATGAATAGGAGCAGTTGGAAAAAGATAAAATGGATTTAGTTTTTCCATAAGATCTAAAACACTCCTCATATTACCTTGAAAAAAGTATTCACCTTTTTCTCCCATATTAAGATCAGATTTAAGATTATATTTTGTCACGGCAAGACATTTTGGGTCTTTATCTATAACCAAAAAACGTTCATTATGAGAGCGATGATATTCAACTGCTTCACAACCATATTTTCCGCCACCAACAATAATATTCATAAAATCATCACAACAGGTTAAGATAAAAGTTGATACTTAATTTATTCAATAAATACTTATCCCAAACAGAGAAAGCAATCAAATAATAAACAAAAAATGACTTCTTCAATGTTTTATTCAAGTTTGATTCTCTTTTTAGTGAAACCATAAAACTATAATAGTTTAGTCTCTTGGGTGATTACACAGTTGGATGCAATGCCTCAAACAAACCTTTGTGTTGTTACTCATACTTTCTTACCGCATGTAGGAGGAATCGAAAAGGTTGTCTATGAACAAGGCAAAAGATTGCTTCAAAAAGATTTTAATCTCAAAGTCGTGACAAGCAGACTAAATACAAAAAGAAATTATTCAATCAAAGGTATCAATGTCCATTGTTATGACTCGTTTAACATCGGCTTCAGATTAGGAATTCCTTATCCAATTCCTCATTTTACGAGTTATAAAACTATTGCAAAAATAATTAGGTCTAGTGATATAACACATGCACACGGCCATCCTTATCCATCATCTCTATTAGCTGCTAAATTAGCAAAAAAATACTCTAAACCAATAGTAATTACTCAACATAATACGTTTATTCAATATCAAGGATTATGGAACTCCTTTGAAAGATTAAATGACTTAATAATTGGAAAAGAGGTACTAAAGCTAGCAGATAGAATTTTAGTTGTAAGTGATGCTACAAAAAAATATGTAGTTAGTTTGGGTGCAAACCCGGAAAAGATCACAATACTTCATAATGGAGTTGACATACATCGATTCAATTCAATAAAAGGTCTAAAGGAGGAAATGCGAAAAGAATTAGATATCAACGAAGATGCGAATGTAGCACTTACAGTCAGGAGATTGGTCTTCAAGAATGGAATTGATACATTGATAGAAAGTGCCAAAATAGCTGTGAAAGAAAATGCTAATCTAGTTTTTTTAATTGTAGGCAGAGGTCCGGACCTTCCAGAAGTTAGAGAGAGAATTCAGCAATTAAACCTTGAGAAGAGTATAAGACTTCTTGGTTTTGTCTCAGATGAAGAATTGCCCAAATATTATAATGTTGCCGACTTTTCATATTACCTTCTAAATCAGGGGAAGGTTTACCTTTGGTTTCACTTGAAGCTATGGCATGTGGTCTTCCAGTAATAGCAACTGATGTGGGTGGAATTAAAGAAATTTTGGAAAAAAACTTTGGAAAAATTGTGCCAGCTAACGATCCCGCTTCACTTAAAGAAGCAATACTAGATTTTTCTCACAGAGATTTAAACCCAATAAAAAAGGGTTTAAGATTATTAATAGAAAAAAAACATAGTTGGGATAAGAATGTGAAAAAACTTACAAAAATATACGAAGAGCTTATTTAAGCAACTGTGGTAACTATATAGAATTTCAAGGCTGTGAGCTATAAATAATGACTTCGAAGGTAGACTTGGTCTCAGTTGTTATTCCAACTCTTAATGAAGCGGGAAATATTGTTGAAGTAATTGATACAGTCGAGAAAGAATTAAGATATCCTTATGAAATAATCATCGTTGATGGTGGATCAACTGATGGCACTAGGAAAATAGTTAAAAACAAAAATTGTAAACTGATTATTGAGACAAGACGCGGATATGGATTAGCTCTTCGCTTAGGAATGAAACAAGCCAAAGGTAACATAATGGTTATGGTTGATGGTGATGGAACCTATGAATTAAAACACATCAACATTGTGCTTGATAGATTAATAGAAAAAGATGCTGAACTTTGTTTGGCTACTAGAATGTTTGATCCAAACAAAGCTATGGGTATGATGAATTTTGTTGGAAATAAGGTGATAACTTTTTGTTTCAACATGCTCTATAAACAAAACCTTAGTGATTCACAATCAGGATACCGGGCAATATCTAAAATAGCGTTCGATAAAATCGAATTCAAAGAGGATGACATGGCTTTTGCTACAGAAATGTTGGTAAAATTCTCTCAAAAGAAATTCAAAATGGTTGAAATTCCCACTATTTATAAAGAGAGAAAATACGGAAAACCTAAACTGAGAAGATTCAAATCAGGGATAGAAATATTTACTACGATGTTAAAGGGATTTACAGAGAGACATTATGAATAAATTCAATCGAATTTTTAATTGTGAGGGCAATAAAGGAACTATTATTCCTGTGATTCTATCAATAATCTTCGTAACAAGTCTTTTAGTGGGATATTATTTATTATCAAATGCGCCTCCTGAGGGTTTTTCATCAATATACATTTTAGATGCACAAAAAAAGACTGAATCATATCCTGAATTTGTAATAATCAACGAGAATAACACATTCAATGTACATATTGGAGTAGAAAACCATCTGGGTAAAAAGCAAACTTTTGAAGTCCAACAAAAACTAACTAAGAAACCGATTTTAGCATTTCCCATTAGCGAAAATCCTGAAAAAGTCTATTCTAAAACTATAGAGACTCAAGAAACATGGGAAATATTGATAACTGCTACTATAAATGAACCTGGGAACTATTCATTAGTATTTGAATTATATTTGAAAGAAGATTCAAAACTTATTGATGATAGTATTAAACCTATTAACTATGTTCTTTTGAACATTGAAGCGGATTTTAAGAGTTAAGTTGTTTCAGTAGTTTTCTTTTTTGAAACATAATCTTTCTCAGTTTCAATTCGATGAATATTATTGTAAGCACAAAAAGGTATTAGCTTTAGATCTGGAGTAGCATAGTGCACTACACATCTTTCAACTCGATTCACATCAAAGGTATAGCGATCCATAAAAGCCATGCTTCCAAGCAGAAAAATTCTGCGCCGCAAATGTCCTAAAGATTCATATGAGGGGGCTATGTGCATCTTTAAAATTGCTTTCATTAAAGTAAAGAATCCAATTTCTTTAATAACTAATGGCCAATTTAATGAAAGCGCTGAAGCAAAAAATAAAGACGAAAGAAGTGAGAGCTTTCCTTTTGATTCAATTTTTGTTGCTGCTTTCTGAATATTCTGGAAGAATTTTTGAAAGTTTACAAAATGGTTTATTGGAATAATTTTCCCATTTTTTGAAACATAAATCCAATTCACTAAACCACACTGAGGACTGCAAGAAAAGAGGGGCCAAGGTTTTTTCATAAACTGTCTCATAATTTTTATTGGTGAAACCATTATGGATAATGGGAAAAAATCTGTGGCTTTGATTTCACTGTTGGTTTGGGATTCAACCTCTTCTACAAAATGCCAATCCCGCCATGATTCTCTAAGAGGATTTCCTGTCGCTCGACCAGTAAAAGCTATTGGTTGGAAAATTATGCCTCGTATAATATCAGAATTTTGAGCTGCATATTTTATTATAGAACCAATTTCATTCTCATTAAATCCTCGAATTAAGGTATTAACTAGGATTATTTCTATGTCATATTTACGACAGTTCTTAATCGCTTCAAATTTTGTCTGCAGTAGTTTTTGTCCTCTTACCTCTTCGTAGAATGCGTCAGTAAAGCTATCAAATTGAAGGTAGACTATGTTTAATCCTTTTTCTTTTAGTTTACGAGCCAGATCTGGAGATTTAGCGAGTTTTACACCATTGGTTGCTAAGATGGTCATGAACTTGAGTTTGTGTGCGATACCTATGATTTCTGGCATATCATCTCGTTCTAAGGGTTCTCCACCAGAAAACAATAAAGCAGGAGGTTTGGGATTTCTAGAGTTTAGAAAGTTTAAAATTCGTTCTATTTCATCTTTTGTAGGTTCATAGCCTACTTCATGTTCTGGAAAGGTTGAAAAACAAACAGAACATTTCAGATCACATTTTTTTGTAACATCAATAACACCTATTACTGTCTCTGAAACGTGATCACTGCAAGAATCGCAACCATGAGGACATTTTTCAGAACCTTTAGGAATTGTTGGATCTTGCAAAGTTTTAAAGAAATCAAATTGTTCAGAAAATTTAAAGACATCCGGACTCTGCCAGTGAGTGGCAGAAAAAGATCCGTGAGTCGTACAGGTTTTAGTAATTATTATTTTTCCATTCTCATTTTTTAATTCAGCAGGCACTTTTTTTAGACATACGGGACATATACTAACTGTTTCATTCATAGAATTGCCTCAAGTATTAGAGATAGCATTAGCAGAGTCATAGACATTGTAACCATACGCTCATATTTTTTTACATTCTCTACAGTTGAGGAAGAAGTTAAGAGACGAATTGAAGCGTAGAGTAGGAGAATACTCCACAAAGAAATGAAAATCAGATAGTATACTCCGAAAGGTATTATGAAAAAAGGAATGGGTGCAAATATTGCAGTTAATAATAATAAAAAGGATGCAATTCTGACTGAATTTTTAATGCCTATTTCGTTAGGGAGGGTTGGATAACCGACTTTTGAATCACCTTCCAAACTCAATACATCTCGTAAAATATTTCCGCTGATAGTCCCAAATCCAATAGGATAAAGACTTATTGAAACGAGACTTATTTGTTGAAAAATGGTTGCTTCACCATAAATAAATGCAGTACCTACAAGCAGACCAACAAGAATATTGGCGACAAAACCAGATTTACGTTTCACAAAAGCTGAATACACAATAAGAACTATGGAATCAATTAATAGAATTAAAAAACTAAGCCAGTTGATTAGAAAAGCTAAACTTAATCCAACAATAAATAATAGTCCCGATATAACTAAGACATTTTTTAGAGTAAATAATCCGGAAGGTATCGGTCTATTGGGTTTTATTATAGCATCACTCTCTCTATCGAAATAATCATTAATAGCGAATCCTGCTGATGTTATGAAAGCCATTGAAAAGAAAATCAGTAAAACAGTTTGGATACTTATTGGATCTTGGGTGATTGCGAAAGCAGTAATAAGAGAGAGACCTCCAGTCATCAACCAGTACGGTAATCTCAAAAGAGAAAATAATCCTTTAGTTGGGAAGTTTATTAGTCTAACCTCCGCTCACGTATCATTTCTTTCAAAGTATTTTCCAGAGTAATTTTAGGACTCCAATTCAGTTCTTTTTTTGCTTTATTTATGTCGAACCAAATTGTCTTCACATCACCATGCCAGGAAGTGTTAGTGGTTGAAATAACCGTTTTTCCAGATAAATTTAACAATTTTATAATCAGCTTAGCCAAGTCCATAATTTGGGTTGTTTCTCCAAAACCAAGATTGTAAGTCTTACCGACAGCGGCTCTACCTATAGTAGATAAAATTAAAACTTCAACAATATCAGAAACATGAACAAAATCTCTTGATTGTAAACCAGTACCAATTATTTCAAGATGTTCAGGATCTCTAGTAATTTTATCAAAGAAATCATGAATCACACCATGACACCTAGAACCATAAACATTCGCAAAACGCATAATTGTAATATCTAATCCGTATTGTTTAGAATACATACCACAATACTCTTCACCCACAACTTTGGACAATCCATAACAAGAAAATGGATTAAAACCATAATCTTCTGAAGTAGGTAGTTTTGTTGGATTACCATAAACTGCAGCAGTCGATGCAAAAACTAAGCGAGCATCATCTTTTCTAGCTTTTTCAAGAACGTTAAGAGTACCTCTAGCATTAGTTTCAAAATCAATTATTGGATTTTCCATAGAATATGGAACTACAACTTGAGCAGCTAAATGAAAAATCAAATCAGTTTTTTCTTGAGAACGAAGTTTTTTAAGATCTAATATATCACCTTTAACAAAGTGCACATTGGGAAGATGTTTTACGTTTTCAACTGTACCTGATGACAGATTATCATATACTGTTAATTTTCTTGATGGAGATGACAGTTTTGCACATAAATGAGATCCTATAAAACCTGCTCCACCAGTCACGAATATTTTCTTTCCATCTAAGTGAGTCATTAAATTCACAACAAAGCCTATATTCATATTTGATTCAGTGTAGGCTATATGTCCAAGTCGAAAACTATAAAAACTTTTAGGGATTTACTCGCTTTCCTGACCATTATTCCTGTTGGCACAACAGATGATTTTGTGATAACTTCAGCTGAGGCTATTTTTCTTTTTCCATTAATTGGAGGATTTATTGGTTTATTGGGAGGATTGTATTATCAATTTTGCAGCTTCGTTGTTACAAATATTTTGGATTTCATTAACTCAATTATTGCAATTCCAATAAATTTCTTGGGTCAATTTTTCCCTGCAATTATGACTTTAGCATTTCTTTTAGTCCTAACAGGACTCCAACATTTTGATGGGTTAGTGGATTTAGGAAATGCAATAGGGCTAAAAAAATTAAAAGATAGAAAAGCTATGGCACATGCATGGGTTGTAACTTATAAAGGGGGATTTTTAGCGATTTTTGTTGAATTCTTAGCAGTTTTAGGAATTTTCCTGTTAAATCCTTCAATGGTTTTTGGAGCTATCATTGCTTCAGAAATTGCTGCAAAACTAGCAATGGTTACTATTTCGTGGTTAGGCAAACCTACACATTCTGGATTAGGGTCAATCTTCCTTGAAACTTCCAAAAGTAAACGCAATATAATAGCTTATTTCTCATCAATTTTGATGATTTACCCATTTTTGGGTATAATTGGAGTATGGGTAGTTTTCATCACCATTCTTTTAGGGTTCTTTATGGAAAGAGTAGCTAAATTTGTTTTCAATGGTGTATCAGGGGATATGATAGGAGCAACAAACGAAACAGCCAGAGCGGTAATTCTAGTGTTTATAGCGAGTGTGTTGATTTTATGAAAATTCCTGCTTTAATCATGGCTGGGGGAAGAGGAAAGAGAATTTGTTCAGAAATAGAAAAACCACTTATGTCGTTATTGGGTAGACCGCTTATCGATAGAGTGGTAGAGGCGGCTAAATCTGCTAGAAATATTTCCGAAATATATGTCGTGACAAGTAAAAATACACCCCAAACAGAGGAAAGATGTTTAAGAAAAGGGTGGAAAATATTGAAAACTAACGGAGAAGGTTACCACAACGATTTAAAACAGGCAATATTAGATGGTGAATTAAACTCTCCAGTTTTAATTATGCCTGCAGATTTACCAGCTTTAACTGGCAAATTCATTGATAAAATAATTGTCCTTTTTGAAAAAAAGAGGGAAAAATGCTTTAGCTGTTTTTGTTCCACTTGAAAAGCGTAATAAATTGGAATTATCTGTTTCATCTAAAGATGAATTTGAAGGAGTATTGTATGCAGTTTCTGGTGTAAATATTATTAATGGTAAAAAAATTTTAGTTGAAGGGAAGATTGATACTACTGCCCTAGTAACAGATGAAATTGAGGTTCTTTTCAATATTAACACACAGAAAGATTTAGATATAGCTGAAAAAAACCTAAAAAAAACCATTTTAGTTAAATTTGTTTTCCGCTATTTAAAAAAAGTAATATTTTATGTAATTAGGAGAAATCTTTAACACTGTCATAAATCAACTTTAGTTCTGAATTAGTTTATTGAAGGTAATAATTGATGAATCTGCTGAGTTACAGTAATTTCTGGAATGCCATAATAGGATTACCAACAACAAAAAAAATGTTAGAGGTATCTTTGAAAAGCTGTAGTTCTTGCAATAAGACAATACTTGAGATAGCCTTAAACGATTATGTGGGAAAAACTAAAAACTGTTCCAAGTGCAGAAGTATTTATTCGAAAATAATTGGATTTTGGATAGAGTTTTTAAGACTTAGTCTTTCTGTAAAAAGGGATAAAGTTGAAAAACTCGTAGAAGATCCTTATGCAAAAAGAGCGATAATCACAATAGTGAAGAGTTTTCTTCATTTTGGAATTAGAAAACCACTTTCAATTTACGCTCCGTTTCTAGTTGTGTGGGATTTTACACATAAATGCAACTTAAATTGTAAACATTGTTACTCAGATTCTGGAAAAGCTTTAGAGGAAGAACTTAATACAAAAGAGGCTATAGAGGTAGTGAATCAACTAGCTGATTTTGGTGTTATAGCTCTAGCATTTTCTGGTGGTGAACCTCTAAGTAGAAGTGATTTTTTTGAGGTGGCACAACATGCAGTTAATAGAGGATTATATGTTTCATTGGCTACAAATGGAACATTATTAACTAAAGAGAATGTTAAAAAACTAAAAAAAACCAAAATAAACTACGTGGAAATTAGTGTTGATGGTGCAACTGCACAATCTCATGATTCATTTAGAGGAGTATCTGGCGCGTTTGATAACGCAATAAAAGGATTACAAAATTGTGTTAAAGAGGATTTATGTGTTTGCATTGCGACAACAGCAACAAAAAAAAATCTCAAAGAAATACCTGCAATAATAGATTTAGCAGAACAAATTGGAGCAGAGAGATTTACTTACTTTAACTTTGTTCCCACAGGAAGGGGAAAAGAACTCTATGATCAAGATATTTCTCCAGAAGAAAGAGAGGAACTCATGAGTTATTTACTAAAAAGAATAACAAATGGTACCAAGGTTACAATTCTGACCACTGCGCCTCAATTAGCTCGTTTAGCGATCCAATGTCAAGGAGAAGGAAATGAAATGGCTATGTCTATGGCACATATGCAAACAGTGAAGGTTAGCAAAAAAGCGGTTTCTTTAGCTGACTTCATAGGAGGATGTGGAGCTGGAAGACTCTATTGTTCATTATCACCAAAAGGTGATGTCCACCCATGTGTATTTCTTCCGATAAATGTTGGAAATATTAAAAATAAAAAATTCAAAGAAATCTGGTTAAATTCTAAATTTTTCACTTTGCTAAGGGACAGAACAAAACTAAAAGGAGCTTGCAGTACTTGTGATTTCAGAGATATTTGTGGTGGATGTCGCGCCAGAGCGAAAGCGTACAATGGAGATATCCTAGCTTCAGATCCAGGTTGTATACTCACTAAAAAAGGGAGGAAGATGGATAATTCTTAGAAATCAAAAAGCGATAGTGAAGATACATAGTGCAAAAGAAGATTTAAAAAAAATTCTAAAAGAAGCAATTAAAGAATCTGGAGTTCATAAACAAAAAAAGATTTTTATAAAACCAAATATTAGTCATCCTGATTTTATTCCTGGAGTAATTACAGATCCAACATTATTATATGAATTAGTGGGGTTACTTCGTAATAATGCAGAAGAGGTTCTAGTTGGAGAATCAAATGGATACAATTATTCCTGCAAAGTTGCATTTGAAAAAACTGGACTAAAAAAAGCGGTTAATAAAGCGGGTGGAGTTGTTGTTAACCTTTCAGAAGATAAAGTAGTGAAGATAAAATTTCAAAATAGTTCTAATAAACCAAAAGAGCTATTTTTACCTAAAATTGTTGTCGAAGCTGACGCAATAATTGATTTACCTTTAATGAAAACACATGAATTTACAATGTTTAGTGGAGCTATTAAAAATCTTTTTGGATGTGTACCAAGCAATAGGCGAATATATTTACATCCATTTTTAAACGAGGTTTTCTACAAACTTTTTTCCTTTTTAAATCCCATGCTAACAATTATGGACGCCAGAGTAGGATTAGAAGGAAATGGACCAACTAAAGGAGATCCTGTAGACATGAATTTAATTCTTTCTAGTAATTCAGCTTTAGCCACAGACATAATTGCCTCAGAAATTATGGGTTTAAAGTTAGAACAGATAAAACATCTCAATTACATAGCCAAGAAGAAGAAAATGATTAGAAAAAAAATAATAACCCAAGGATTAGAGGTAGGAGAAATAACTCGGAAGTTTAAACTCCCAAAAATAGATTTACCAGTCAGAGCACAGATGCAGATTTACAAATATGAATATGTAACAAAAGCATTATTTTGTTCATTAGATATTGTTAAACTCTTTCAGAAAATAACTTTAGCTTATAGAGGTAAGCCAATAGAGGTAAACTAATTCAGTTCTTCTCGATATACTTTGAGAACCTTTTTTACGATCAAACGCCAATCAAATCTATTTTCGACAGTTTCTCGGGCTTTATTGGCCATTTCAGAAGCTTCCATAGGATTCTCTATCAGATATAAAATTCGATCAGATAAGGCAGCAGAATTAGCCGGAGGTACCAAAAATCCATTTTTGCCATCTTCTATCATCTCAGGAATACCGCCCACATTTGTTGTAACAACTGGCAAACGACTTGACAATGCTTCTAATACAGCAAAAGGAAGATTTTCGTAAAAAGTTGAAAAAGCGAAGATATCTGCTGCTTGATAAAGTTTAGGTAATTTAGCATCTGGGAAATATCCAGTAAATAGTATATTAGAGTGTATACCTAGTTTTTCTGCATAATCAACCAGTTTTTTCATTTCATTGCTTTGTCCTTTTCCTGAAATAATTAATTTGACATTTCTGTACTTTTTTGCCACTATTGACACACTTTTAATAAGCGTAAACAATCCCTTTCTTGCGTATAGTCTACCCACAGAGAGAATGTTAAATTCTTTATTACTGAAACCTAGCTCCTGTTTGACTTTTGCCTTATCTTCAGGCGGAGCAAATTTATGGATATCAACACCATTGTGAATAACACGAATCTTAGCTTCTTTTACATTGTAATATTTCAGAAGTTCTCTTCTAGTAAAATCACTAACTGCAATGAGTTTGTTTGATCGTTCTAGTGTTTGTTCCTCAAAAAATCTAAGAACCCGATTGAAACTAACCATAAAGCGCTCATTAGAATTGAGTCTACTATAGGGTTCGTTTCTAATCGCTTCTGCTTCACCTTTCCATGTAGAATGTACTGTAGTTATCAGAGTCTTTCCAAAATTCTTAGGAACAGCAAAACTAGGAACTAATGGAAGATTTATGTGTGTGATATCTACAGAAATTTTATCATTGATTTTTTTTAATTTCTGAAAAGCAGTTCCAGCAAAAAGAAAAGAACGTATAATTGGAGCTTTAAAAGTTTTTAAGAAAAATGCTCTTTGTTGATTATTTATTTTTATGTCTTTTGATTCACCATAACCTGTAACAACAGAAGTAGTATAACCATTTTTAATTAATTCCTTTGAAAGATAGTAAACATAAGAACCAGTACCTCCAGATAGGGGAAGATATTCTGGTGAGACAAAACAGACTTCAACCATTATTTTTCATCACGTTTACCTAACACATATTTAATTGTACTAATTACTGCTCCTGAACTCCAAGCAATCACTCTAACAAAATAGAGTATAATAAGCAGCAATGCTGTATTGTCTGAAAATCGAATAGAAAGTTTTATTGCAGAAAATACAAAATAAATTAAAAGAGAAACAAGTAATATTATTGAAATTAACCATAATGGCCTCAAGAAATCAACTAATCCAATAATGAAGAAAAATACCGAAGAAAGAAGCATAGGAGGTTGAATGTTCATCCCTATGTCCGTTATTTCATCTCCTTTTATTAGCTCATGGTGTTTAAAATAAAGTTTGATAGTGTTTTTACCATACTGCAATTGTTGGTTAAAATATGATTTCAGGCTTGATCGGTTATAATGATAACATTTAGCTTTCGAGTCTAGAAGCATCTTATAGCCTCGGGTAGATATCCTGAAACCTAAATCAGTATCGTATTGTGATGGTAAATTTTCGTCAAACCCCCCAACTTCTTCAAGAATATTCTTTTTCATTAAAAGATTCATGGTAGCAATACGCACTACAGGTTTTTTTATTCGATCATATCTGCTTATAAGATCATAACCTATACTACGCGCCCATAGGTTTTCTTTATTCCAGGTTTCAATACTTCCACTGACACCAGCCACTTGGGGATTATCTAACCTTGCTACTAATTTATTCAACCATTCTCGTTCCACTTTTGCATCAGAGTCAATAAAACCGATTATGGACGAGTCGACAATTTTTATCGCATAATTATAAGCCGCTGGAGCATTAAGAGACTTAATTATTAATTTGACAGGATACTTTTTTGCTATTGCAGTAGTTTTATCTTTTGAACATCCATCGATAACAAAGACATCAATGAGCTCTTTTGGATAATTTAACTCAAAGATCGATTTTAAACATGCGCCAATTGTTTTTTCGTTATTAAAAGTTGTTACAACAATTGAGATGTTAGGAAGAGAGAGGTAAGTCATTTTTCATCTATCCTGTAAATATGCTAAAATAATTGACATTAGAATTTTAAAGCCATCAACAATAGGATCTAAGCTTGACTTCCCATAAGTTCTTTGTTCAAAACAAATAGGTACTTCTTTGATTTTATATCCCAGTTTGGCTGTTTTCACAAGCATTTCAGATTCAATCTCATATCCACCTGATTTGAGAGTCATATTCTCCAATATTTCTGATTTCATTATTCGATATCCTGATTGAGAATCAGAAACTTTACTCTTTACAAGAAAATGAATCAGATGATTGAAAAGTTGCACTCCTAAAACATTAAATCTAATAACTTTAGTTGATTTTTTCACTAAATATCTGGATCCAATCACTAGATCTGCTTCGTTCCCTAATATGGGAGCAAGTAATAAAGGCAGTTCTTCAGGACGATGGGACCCGTCAGAATCTATTGTAGTTACAAGAGTACCTAAAGATTTAGAAAAACCTACCCTTAAAGCACACCCCTTTCCCACATGGTGTTTTAATGAAAGTACTCTAACACCTTTATTTAATGAAAAATTTAGTGACCTATCTGTTGAAAGATCATCCACGACAATTATTTCCCAACTAAAATCTTCTGAGTCCAAAACAGATTTTACTCGATTAATTATATTACTAATTGTTAATTCTTCATTAAACACTGGAATAATAACAGAGAGCAAGATTTCATCTTTATCCATTTTACTAAGATGCTAAATGAAAGAATTTATAAACTTTGGCTGTAAACTCTAACAAGCACAAAGACCAAATCTCAGAATGGAAAAAATATGCTTGGAGTAACTAAAACTGATAGAATAATGTGGTTTTCTATGTGGTTTCTAGCATCAGTTGCTAGTTTTGGAATCGCTTTTTTTCCGATGTTTTATTTGATGATTAAAAGAAGAAACAAACATTTCCAAGGACATATTGAAAGCGGGAAAAAAAATACACTAAATGTATTTAATAAAAAAAGAGATAGCGTCGTTTTAGATCTAATTCCTGAAAGAAACGCAAAAATGTGGACCTTATCTCTATTATTAGTTTTTCCAGTGTTTATTATCACTTACCTGCTAACTAAAGATCTGATTGTGCATGAAGAACAACAACAAAAAAATTATGCAATAATATTTCCTAAAAAACAATTCATGACCCAGAAAATCTCTTTAAAAAAATATGCTCTATTAACGTTGTTAACACTTGGAATTGGAGTAATTTATTGGCTCTATAAAACGCTAAATATGTATAATTTTCATTTTATTGAACAAGAAAAAATTGAGACAGAAATAAGCAAACTTGAAGAGGGAAAACTAGATGTCGAGCCCATGTAAGAAACTTAGGTTTGTAAGTCACGGTGGGGATGTTTGGGGATTCTCCAGAAAATACGGTATTCCAGTTACTGATGTTCTTGATTTTAGTGCTCCAATAAACTTTCTTGGCGCATCACCAAAAGCTGTCGAAGCCATTATAGGTGTCGCACAAAAAGTAAAGTTTTATCCTGATCCAAACCCTATAGAATTAAAAAATGAGATTGCGGAATACGTTGGAGGAATAGAGGCTAGTAATATAATAATTGGAAATGGGTCAATAGAACCAATTTATATGATAGCCGATTTTTTTGGATCTGATTTTGAAGCAATTATTCCAGTACCATCTTTTTCAGAATACGAAAAAGCTACACTCAAAGTTCACGCTAAACCAGTTTTCAACAAATTGAATAAAGATTTTTCAATGGACCTCAAAAGCATAAAAAAAGCAACTAGTGAAAAAACTCGAATTATTTTTATTTGCAATCCACACAGTCCTTCAGGGAAATTATATAGTAGAGACAATATTTTGGAATTAACAGAGTTCTGTAACAAGAAGAATATTTATGTTTGTGTTGATGAAAATTATATGGAATTCACTGAGTTAGGTCCAAAGACAACTGTTTCAGGAGACGTTGAGAAGCACAAAAATCTTTTTGTGGTTAAGTCTTTAACAAAATTTTTTGGTATGCCAGGAGTGAGATTTGGATATGGAATAGCCAATAAGAAGTTTATTTGTGAACTTCAAGATGTACGACAACCATGGAGTATCAATTTACTAGCGGTTTTCGCTGCAAGAGCTGCTCTTAAGGATTCTGAATTTATTAGTAAAACAAAGAAGTTAATTGCAGATGAAAAAATTCATTTAATTAAACTGATTAGCTCAATAAGTTACTTGCAAGTTTTTCCTTCAGTGACTAATTTCTTGTTAGTAAAAATCCTTGATAAAAGGATTACTTCCACTGTACTTAGAGAAAAACTAGCAGAAGAGGGAATCTTAATCAGAGACTGCAGTACATTTGTTGGACTTGATAATAGTTATTTCAGAGTAACTGTTAGATCTTATGATCAGAATAATCTTCTCGCAGATAATTTGAGAAGAGAAATTAAGAAAATAATTAGTTAATCTAAAAAACTGCAAAGAGTAAATGTTTTTTTAAGCTTTTTTAGGAGAGTAACAGATATTATTTTAAATTGATCTGGAGAAATATTTTGGACTCTTTTTTAATACATTCCAAATTCCTTCGCGTTTCATTTTTTTGAGAATATTTTTAAAGGATAGATTTAATTTCGATTGATAAGTCATCTGAATTTGTTTCATTAAATCAAAATCGAATTCATCTGTTTTTACAAATTTTAAGAATCCTTGTTGACGATCGAAAAGACCTTTTTCCATGACTTCATCGTAAAGGGTGCTACCTGGATAAGCAATATAAATATTAAATTGAACCCAATCAGGATTTAATTTCTTAGCAAATTTGTAAGACATGTCTATATCATTGAGAGTTTCACCTGGAATACCTATCATAAAAGAGCAAGCAGTTTGTATTCCTTCTTTTTTACATAATTTAAATGCTTGAATATTTTGTTCAATGGTGATTCCTTTGTTGATTTTTTCCAATATTTTTGGGGATCCTGATTCTACCCCAAACCAAATTGTTTTGCATCCAGCATTTTTCATGGTCCTAAGTAAATCTTGGGAGATCATGTCTGCTCTAGTGTCACATACCCATTCTATTTCTTTTTTTGAAGTTCTTATTTCCTCACATAATTCTATTGTTCTTTTCTTGTTAATGGTGAAATTATCTCCTAGAAAATAGAGGCCTTTAGTACCAAAATTGTTTGCCATATATTCTATTTCATCTACAACTCTTCGGGGACTAAATGCACGACACCCAGGGCCCCAGAGACGTCTAGTTTCACAGAAAGCACAGTTAAATGGACAGCCTCGAACAATATTCATTGTGTCAACAGGTGCCACATTTAGAAAAGGAATTTTTCTTTCATACAAATCTAGTGTCAATAAATGCCTAGCTAAGAAAGGAATCTCATCTAAATCTGATATGAATTCCTGTGGATTCTTGATTATTTGCTGTTTTTTTCTAAAGGCTAAACCAGGGATTTGAGAAATAGTTTTTTCACCTAAATTCTTGGTGATGCAAGTTGATAGTTCGACCATTGCCCGCTCGCCTTCACCCATTATAACATAATCAATTTCAGGATGTTGAAACATGCTTTCAGGGACATAGGAAGGATGCCAACCACCAACAACAATTTTGCAATGAGGAAGTACTTCCTTTATGACTTTCGCTGATGCTACACATACAGGATAAGATGCTGAGCTACAAGTAATTCCAACTACTGCTGGATTGAGCTTTTTTACTAATTTTTTTAGATCACTGTTAGATTTTCTTAATAGGTAATTGTCTAGTAGTTCTACTTTGAAACCAGCTTTTTCAAGTGAGGCGGCAACAAATAATAGACCCAAAGGTGGAAGTTTTATTGGTGTACTCCAAGGGGAGTTTTCTGGTGGGGCTGTAGTCATCAAAAAAATCATGAAAAGATTTCTCCTATATTTTAAGTTGAGTTAAATTTTCAATGAGATACACCTTTTAAAGGGTAATGGTCTTAAAAACCTTTAGCCGAAGAAAAAGGTGATAACTTTTGTGTACAAAAACAAAAAAGAATTGAATAATTAGAAGATATTTGAAGTTTAAAAACTAAATAAGGTTCTCTTTATCTTCGATTTAATCAAAATATATTAATCGCGAAATTTCTTGTAGGTATTCAAACATAACTAGTTCAGGGAATAATTATGAATAGGCGTATAACTCTTGTTAATCCTCCATACCCAGTCGGATCTCATAAACATCCTCCTTTCACTCCTTTGGGCTTGGGATATTTGGCTTCTGTTCTAGAAAAAAGCAAATATGATGTTAATATTATTGATTGCCAAGCTCTGGATATTAATTATGAAGAGTTTAAAACAGAACTCAACAAAAAACAAGCAGATATCGTTGGTATCACATCAACTACGTTAACTTACAAATCAGCTCTAAAAATAATAAAAATTGTAAAAGAAGTTTGGCCAAAGACCATAACACTCCTGGGTGGTCCTCATGTTACTTTCTGGGATAAAGAAGCATTAAAAGAGTGCCCAGAATTGGACATTGTTGTCCGAAAAGAGGGAGAAGAAACTTTTTTGGATATAGTTGGAAGAATAGAAGAAGGAAAAACATATTATGATACTTTAGGAACAACCTGTAGAAAAAAAGAAAAAATAACAAAAAATGATGATAGACCATACATTGAAAATCTAGATGATCTTCCATTTCCAGCTCATCATTTATGGCCTTTAGAGAGATTAACAAAACACGGAATCATTATATTTCCTATAATAAGCAGCAGAGGTTGTGTCTATTGGTGTGATTTTTGCACTACGGTTAGGATGTTTGGTCGTCGCTACAGAATGCGCACACCAAAAAATGTAGTTGATGAACTTGAATATCTCAAAAAAAGATTCGGAGCAAACAGATTTACTTTTTATGATGATGCCTTTACTGTTGATCAGGATAGAGTTTTAGCAATATGCAGAGAGATAAAAAACAGAAAACTAAAAATTGAGTGGGATTGTGAAACACGAGTCGACATGGTTACTAAAGAATTACTATTAGAGATGAAACATGCAGGATGTGCATCAATATGGTTTGGAGTAGAGTCTGGATCACAAAAAGTTTTGGATGCAATGAGAAAAGGAATTTCTCCATCGCAAATAGTTAAGGCATTTAAATGGGCTAAAGAGGCTGGATTAATAACAGTAGCTGGTGTTGTTCTTGGCTTTCCAGGTGAAACCAAAGAAACCATTGAAGAAACAACAAAGTTTATTGAAAAACTTAATCCAAATGATGTAGGATATTATATTGCTACACCATATCCAGGAACACCATTATACAACAAGGTTGTTGAGGAAGGAATTCTAAGAATTACAGATTTTAATAAATTTGATACTGCAACACCTCTTTTCGAGATGGGAACTATGACAGGAGATGAACTCAGGGATATCCGAGAAAGGGCATTTCAGAGATTCTATCTGAGACCAGCATATTTCTTTAGTATCTTTGGCACAGGAAGATTATGGAGTTTTGCTATAATTCGAACTATACTTGCACATTTGCGAAGGGCAGTAAAAAGAAAACTTGGAGTGAAGATATAGCCACAAAAAATAGATTTGACTATATTTTAACATAAAAGAACATAGATTTTTAAGGACACTACAAGAAAGATTTTTTTCCAAATAAAAAAAAGCTCTGTTTATCAAATATTTAGTCTTTGCATTGTTAGCTAAAATTTTTTGAGATGAAAGTTGATGATTTTCATGCTCTGCCTAAAATTAATTTTAAAGTTTTAGTTGGATTTAACATAGCACGTATGATCTTATCTCTAGTAAAGGTTGGATTCACCGAATTTGCTATTTCACATAAGGTAATAAGATCTTTAGCTGAAAATTCTGGAGTCTCTATGAGAGGTTCAGCGGTAGCCAATGCATCTTCACAAAAACCAGCTCTTAGATAACCTTCATTTTTTGCTTGTTGATAAAGTTCTGTTCCATAGATTGGACTCGCTATACTAAAAATGAAACTGTCTGCACCTAACTGTCGTAATTTATAAGCAAAATTTATTGTTGCTTTTATATCATTTTTTGTTTCGCCAATTAGACCAATTACAAAGAAACACCCCACTTTGAGCCCGATTTTTTTGCATATTTTAACAGCTTTTTCAACGCTTTTTAAATCCAGGTTTTTTTTGATAACTGTGTCAACAATTTTTTGGACACCTGATTCTGGAGCTAAACGAATTTTTTTTGCACCCAGCTTTTTTCATTTTTCGTAATAATGATTCATCAAGAGTATCTGCTCTAACTCCACTGGGTGTAAACCATTCTACACGAATCTTTTTCTTGATAATTAAATCACAAATATTTTCCATTCGATTTCTATCCAGGGTCATGTTGTCGTCTAAGAAATCAATTTGTTTTATCCCATAAATTTTTACTAAATGTTCTATTTCAGCAACAACATTTTGGGGACTTCTACCTCGCCATTTTCGCCCCCATACAGTATGATGAGTGCAGAATATACATCTAAAAGGACACCCTCTGCTGGTTATCATTATAGTCCAAGGTTTTTTTATAACACCTCTCAGAGGGTTCTCTTTTACAGCAATAGCATACTCATTCATTGGAAGCAAGTGTCTTGCAGGTAAAGGAAGAGAGTCTAAATCTTCTATTACCGGTCTAACTGGAGTTATAACTACTTCATTATTTCTGATAAATGCTAAGCCTTTAATTTTTTCAGGTTGAAAAAAACCTTGATTTAGGCTGTTAACTAATTCCATAACAGTATTTTCTGCTTCTCCTATCACTACAAAATCTATGCCTTCTTTTTCAAGACAAGCTTTTGGTCTTGCAGATGGATGTTGGCCATATAAGATTGTGGTAATATTGTTATTAATTTGTTTAATTTTTAAAGAAACTTCAAAAGCTGTTCTAGACCATCCAGAGAACGGAATTTCTATGATTACTACTTCAGGGGACCATAGTTTGATTTTTTTTTCAATTTGCTTGTTGCTTAAACCAACTCTATAAGTAGTTTGATTTATTTCTTGAAGATTTCTACGACCCTCAGTAGGTGCGTCTATAATATATACTTCATTTGTTTTCTCGAGAACTGCAGCCATATAAGCTAGTGGAATAGGAGGAAAAACGCTTGGTTTTCCCCAAACCTTTGGTTGAATTCGAGGGGGATTAATTAAACACACTCGCATATCTGCTACCTATGAGCTTATCCCTAAAAAAGTTGTCACATTCAATCAAATGATAGTTATTATTCTTAAAATATGAAATGATAAGTAATATTAAGAAATTAATTACAGAAAATAAATTCGTAAAAAATTTCAAAGACATGTGGCATTTAAAATGGGAAAATAAAAAGTCTGACAAACCAAATGATCGGTAACATAAATAATATAAATAATAAAATAGTCAAATTTCTAATTTTCAGCGCGGTTAATATTTTTTTTGGAGTTAGCTCCTCGTTGTCATCACCTAAAATATATTGACCGGGTTTTTCTAATTGAACATTTAGTGCTCCAGCCATTGCAGCCATTGGCCAACCATGATTTCTGCTAGGTGTTTTCGAATAATCTCTAAAAGCTATTTTCCAAGAAGTTCGATAGTTTTCTCCCATTAAAAAAGAAGCTAATATTATTAGTAATGCAGCAAATCGAGTGGGAATATAATTAACTACTGTATCAAGTTTTGCACTAAACCAACCAATATCTATATGCTCAGTATCTTTAAACCCAATCATTCCATCCAAAGTATTTATCGCTTTGAAAATTATTGCCCCAGTAACTCCAAAAAAAGCATAAAATAATATTGGTGAAAGTTTAAAGTCTATTAGATTTTCAGCCATTGATTCAATCACAGAAGACGTTATCTGAGGCCCAGTTAGATTTTGGGAGTTTCTGCGAGAGAAATGTGCATATTTCCTTGCATCTTCTAAATTTGAGTTACCTATAGATTTTGCTGCGGCTTTTGCCCAATCAGTCTCAAGTTTAATACAGATTGTAAATTTCAAAAGAATAATAGCAAAAAACGCATAAATACCTACATGTAAAAAAGTAAACAATACACCTAATCCAAAGTAAAAAGGCACGGAAAATGTGAATATTACAATTAAGCCTAAAAATACACCGTTCAATTTTGCAATTTTTGGATTAGAATTTTTAAAATACGACTTTATAAATCCAATAAAATTGCCAATAACAACTGCAGGATGCAATCTATAAATCAAACTCTGTGGGTTGTGAGGTGAAGGATCACCAAAAAATAAATCCAATAAAATGGCTAGAAAAAGAATAGTAATAGGAAGTAATACAGAAAGTATCGGGATCACCATTAGTTTATTGAAGTTTCAGTCAAAGTATATAATTTATTTGTATCGATTCAAGATAGTTTAGATTCTTTACTATAAACAATTTTTCCACCAAGGATAGTAGTGTCTACATTAACGCTTCCAATCTTGTCAGAAGAAATTCCAATTGGATCTTCAGATAGAATAACTAAGTCAGCTAATTTACCTTCTTCAATTGACCCTTTGCTTTTTTCTTCTTCGGTTGAATAAGCAGCATTTATTGTATACATTGCCAAAGCTTGAGTTACAGTTATCGCCTCATCAACAAAGAATTGTTTATTCACTAAAGTCTGAATTCCTAAAAGAGGATTTAATGGTTCCATTGGACAATCAGAACCTCCTAAAAGCAGTATATTATTATCCACAAGGGTTTTTATGGGATAAAGCCATCGAGCTCTACTTGGACCCAAGTTATCTACAGCTGACCAAATCTTAAATTCTGAATTCATTACACAAGGTTGTACTGAAACCATAATTTTCTGATTCTTCAGTCTGTCTAGTAAATTTTTATTAATCAATGCTGCTTGCTCTAGCCGAATTCTGGTACCTTGGGGTTTGTTTTTGACTTGTTTAATAGTAGTTAAGGCATGGTCAACAGCTTTGTCCCCCATTGCATGAATGATTAGTTGAAAGTTAGATTGAAGTATCTCAGTAGCAAAAGAGGTCAAAGACTTTTGTGAATACAATAATTTTCCAGTTGAGTTTAAACCAGCTCTGTATGGATAAATAAGAGCAGCAGTTTTATCAGCTAAATAACCATCAATAGAGATTTCAATTGCACCAATTCTCAATAAATTATTTTGTGAAAAAGATAATTTTTGATTTTGACCAAGTTCTTTTTTCCATAGTTCATAAGGAACAACAATAAATATTCGCGGAAGCAAAGAATTGTGTTTTAGTTTTTTAATTATTGAAAATTCTTTTGCAGATAATACCATCCAATGGACACTTGTTATTCCATTTTCCAAAATCTTTGAACAAGCTAAATTTGCGTTTTCTAAAAGATCTTTTTCTGTGGGTTCAGGAATAGTTGCCCAAACAAGGTTCATAGCTTTTCCTTTTAGAATCCCTGTTGGATTACCTGTAATCGGGTTTTTTTCAATCATTCCTTCTACTGATGGAATACTGGTTAGTTTAGTAATTTTGGCAAATTCTAAAGCTTTACTATTAACTAAACATAGTTTACCACTATTATGATAAAAAGCAACTGGGTTATCTGGAGCAGATACATCAAGATCATAACGGTTGGGAAGTTGATTTGACTCAAAAAAAATATCTTTCCACCCTCGACCTATAATCCATTTATTTGGAGAAATGTTTGGTATTTTCTTTTTCAGGATGTTTTGCATATCTTTAATGGATTTACAGTTATTCAGATCAAGCCACATTAAGAGTCTCCCAAAATCTGCAACATGAATGTGAGTGTCGATAAACCCTGGAATAACAGTTTTTCTTTTCAGTTGGATTAATTTAGTGTTATTATCAATTAATGGAGCTACTTCCCTATTTATTCCTACTTTGATTATCACATTATCCTTAACTGCAATAGCTTGAGCTTGAGGATTGGAACTAGACATAGTTATTATGTTTCCATTGGTTAGCACTAAATCTGCGGACATCAAAAATTACCTTTCAGTTTTTCTATAAACAAGATCTCATAAAAATGTGTATTGAATCTTTATCTGTTAATAAAAAAAACAAAAAAGCTATTTCTACAAAACACATAATAATAGATATAATTACCTTTTTTCAAATGAGAAAAAGGTTAAAGGAACTACCGCAAAAATGCTGATTACACTTATAAACCCTCCATCCCCCTATGGGGCCCCTTCATCTCGATTTATACCACTAGGTTTGGGGTATTTAGCAGCTTATCTTGAAGAGAAGCAATTTGAAATCAATGTTATTGATTACCAAACCAAAGAAATTACAAAAAAAGAGTTAATAACTGAACTGTTTAGAACCCAGCCAAAAATTGTAGGAGTAACTGCATCCACTCTAACCTACAAATCTGCAATTGATATTGTAAAAACAGTAAAAGAAACATTTCCTAATTGTTTAACTATTCTCGGAGGACCTCATGTAACAGTTCTAGATGAACAAACTCTAAAGGGATCACCTGAAGTTGATATTATAGTCCGAGGTGAAGGAGAAAATACTCTGTTAGAAATAGCAGAAGCTGTAGATAATCAAAAAATTAAAGAAATCAATAATATTAAAGGAATATCATTTAGAAAAAAATCGCAAATACTACGAACTACCGATAGACCTTTTATCAAAGATCTAGATGAATTGCCCCACCCAGCTTTTGATCATTTTGATCTTGACAAATATACAATCAGTGGAAAAAAGTATCTTCCAATTATTACCAGTAGGGGTTGTCCATTTCAATGTACATTTTGTTTAGCATCAAAAATGTGTGGAACAGGATTTAGAACAAGAAGCCCAAAAAAAGTAGCAGATGAACTAGAGTGGCTAAGAGATGTACACAAAGCAGACATTTTTGCATTTTATGATGATACCTTCACTTTTAATATGAATAGAGCGTATAAAATTTGTGAAGAGATAAAAAATAGAAATATCGATCTCCCTTGGGATTGTCGAACCCGTGTCGATAAAATTAATCCAAGAATATTAGCAAAGATGAGAGAGGCAAATTGTCAATTGATACATTTTGGTGTCGAGTCTGGAAGCCAAAAAATGCTTAATTCTATGAAAAAAGGAACCACAGTAGAACAAAACGCAAAAGGAATTAAGATGGCAAAGGAATCAGGAATAGCTGTCGCAATATCAGTTGTTGTAGGATATCCTGGAGAAACAAAAGAACTGTTAAAAGAAACTTTTGATTTTATCCGAAAAACAGAACCAGATTATGTTTATGTTTGTCAAGCCATACCCTATCCAGGTACAGAAATGTATGACGAATTAAAGAAGCTAGGGTGGAAAGTATCTGATGACTGGAATCGTTATGATGAACAAACAGCTGTATTTGAAAACCCACTTATATCTCCTCTAGAAATTGATGAAATGAGAGGAAAATTTTATGATGACTTTTTTTCACCAACATATTTTCTAAAAAAATCTATCAAAAAAGATTTTTATAGTAAAACCATGGCTCACGCAACACTAAATCATTTATTATGGCGTATCAAGTTCCCAAAATGGTTTTTTTCAAGTTTCCGTAAAATAGTTCCTAAAGAAGACAAAGAATAAAAAATAATTTTTTCGATTGGTATCAAGAAGTTACTTTTTTTTATGTTTAAAAAAGATAAGTAAACTTCCCATTATAGCCACTGAGATAATTATCGTAACTATAAAAATAAAAACGGAATCAGAGAACAAGTCCAATTCTGTTGCAGATTCAATCGATATATCAAGCGGGATGCTATTTGCTGAAGTGTAGTAACTATCTTGTGATTCCCAATTAGCTCTAATTACCCAATCTCCAATAATTTCAGGGGTATAAGTAAAAAAGAAAGCCCCATTTAGCGATGTTATGGGTTGTAGTTCAACAATTGATTTATCTGGTTTTATGAAAGAGAGAAGTATCGATTGATTGGGAAAAGCTGGATTTAGTTGTCCAACCCCTGAAATAGATTCGCCTAAATTAAGAGCAGATGAATCTGTTTCAAGAACTATAGTACTAATCGTTGCTTGATTATCTGCGAAACAATAAATGTTCCAATCGTTATTTCCCACATAAACTCTGCCTTCATAAATCGTAGGACTCGACCAACTATTGGACTCTGTAGTAATCATTGAAAGCTGTTTACCATTTGTTGCGTTTAGAACATGAACAGATCGCTGATCAGTTACTACATATAATTTATTATCTGAGTAAGTTGGAGAAACATAAAGTTCATAACCTAAATAATTGCTCCAAATAGTATTACCTGTTTCTGAATCTACGCAAACTATCGAAAAATGATCAACTAAAAAAACTCGACCTTCATTATATATTGGAGAGCATAGAATAAACTCTCCAGCATAATCATTTCGATAAGTCCATTCTATTTCTCCAGTGGAAGTACTAATCGCATGATATTCTTTTATGTTTGAAGATGTAAAGACTTTTTCCTGAGCAACTGTGGGAGATGCATGTAAGTCAGTTCCACCCCAGAATACTTCCTGATATGGAATTTCTTTTCGCCATAATAGATTTCCAGTATTTATGTCCAATTTATATAAAGCACCAGAATTTGGTTCTTGGGATAACACATATAATGCTCCTTCAGCAATTGCAGGAGAAGAAGTTATATAACCATCAGTTGGATAAGTCCAAATAATTTCTCCATTTTTGGAATCTAAACAATAAACATTAGAATCAAGGGAGCCCACATAAACTCGGCCTCCACTTATTATTGGAGATGATCTCAATACCACAGATGCTGCAAAAGTTACAGGGATTGGGCCCCCTGCATATGTTGACCAAATCATTTTTCCATTAGAAGAATTTAGGCAATAAATGGTTCCATCATCAGGTCCGATGAATACGTTACCATTAGCTACTGCAGGTGATGATTTAATTCGATCAGTTGTCTGGAAACTCCAAATAAATTTTCCAGTTCTAGCATTTAAACAATAGATGTATTTATCCTGAGAACCAAAATAGACTTTCCCATGTTCAAGACTTGGTGAAGAAATTACTGCGCCCTTAGTGGTAAAATTCCATAAAAGAGACAAAGTGGTTGGTCCAGATTGGCCCGTTGCACTATGAGCGGGATCATGTCGATACATTGGCCAAGATTTTGTACCAATAGCCCATATTTGATTGATCGTCTCATATTCTTCACCAGACTCTGTGTCAACACTTCTTGTGACATCACCTGGAATGAGATACAAATTTCCATATGCAATAGCTACAGATTCTCTGGGAGCAAAAGCCTCAACTGGAAGTTTCCATATGACCTGCCCAG
>PVMS01105984.1_pt1 | contig 43417 bp, 51 predicted proteins | sample 1853461 | NCBI WGS metagenome assembly PVMS01 (sample SAMN08582032, study PRJNA380276) | Marine sediment metagenome, whole genome shotgun sequencing project. | isolation source: ocean sediment barecode stripped | collected 2017
AAAAAAAAAACAGCCAAAAAAGTAAACAACAACAACAACAACAAAAAAGGAAACAACAACAACGGAAAAGGAAACAACAACAACAACGGAAAAGTAAACAACAACAACAACGGAAAAGGAAACAACAACAGAAACCCCCCAAACAAAGACAATGATGGCTGCTCTACTCTTTGGGGAAGAGCAAAAAAAAGAAATAAATTTTTTTTGCTTTTATTTAAAAAGAAAATAGACATGACCACATCTGCTCGAGAACCTCTCTATTGTTTGCGCTTTTAGTGCTTGCTAACTTAAAAATCTCAGTTCCGATTATGAAATACCCAAAATAATGATTGCATCATTATCCTCTCCGTCTTGATCTTGATCTTGATCTTGATCTTGCTCTTCCTCGTCCTCGTCCTCTTCCTCTTACATATCTTTCTCGAACATCATTGCAAGGGTTTTCGAGATTCCCATCTTGTGGACAGTTGTATCCAGACCAGAAATCGGATCCATAATTCCATAAAATTTGATCTCCGCTGCGAATAATCCGGCTTGCAACCAAAACCAAAATATCATTATTTTTTGGAATCTCCCATGTGGTATTTCTGGAATTTTGTCGATTGCCTCTTTCTCCATCAACTAAGTTCCAACATGTACTTCCTCTTATCCCTGCAGCCGTGCTGCATTCTCTTTTTCGATTACGAGAAATATTTAAGCGTATATCATTTGCATAATCACCGAAATCACGGTGGCACATTCCATCTACAATTTGATTGTCACCCTCTCTATGATTCAGATAAGGCCCTGTGTCGTCGTCCCCATATCTTTGAGAAGCCTCCTGATTAGTAATTTTATCTCGCATCGAAAAAGTCGCGATACCCGCATTTCCCGGAATAGTCGACGTGGCACATTCAGGAAGAAACACAATACCTCTCAACCCATTTTGTGTTACAATTCGCAAACCTGAGATTTTTTGAGCATGTATCCAACAAAAATATTGTCTACCTCGTTTTCGATTTTCTGGAATATTTTGATTATATTTAGCAATTTGACCTCGTGAATAAGGAAACCATGCGTGATTGTAAGCAGTCATATCCATACCAAGAAGTGCTGTTCGATTTTGACATTGTTGACCATTTGTTTTAGTCCAAACACATAAATGTGAGTCTGTATTGAGAATGCATTGGTTTGGGTTTGGGTTATTTCCGTGCACAGAATTCCAAGTGACTCGCTTTGGCATTTATTTATTTAAATAATAATAAAAAATCAACGACCCAAAAAAATACTTTGCTTTATTTTAAAAGAAAACAACCATGACCACATCTGCTCGAGAACCTCTCTATTGTAGTGGAACAATTTGTATGCCGACTTTGCAATCCGAAGGGAATGGAACTTGTTACAAGAATATCGCTGAATGCGTAAAAAGTTCCGGTTATGAAATGCCTAAAAAATATTGTGCTTCCACGTGTTGTTCCGCGGTTCCCGAAGGATTTCCAAAATTAGGGGAAAATGATGTTTGTACGGCTTCACGCCACACATGTTTGTACGCTTCCAAACACAAATCTCCTCATTAATGTGAGTGACTAAGGAGCTAGCTGATCATATTCAGCTCAGCATTTAGAAGCTCTAGGAATCCTTTGAACACGTCGTCGTCTCCTGATATCTCGTGCTTGTTTTTGAGCTTGTCGTCGAACTAGATCCGGATCGAAATTTAATAATTTTACGCAATTTTTCACACGTACTTCCGATATATTCTCTCCGAAATAGCACGATATGCGCTTGATTGACCATTTATTTTCACTTTCACCACTTTCCATGAAAGCTATCCAAATGGCTGCAACCAAATAGGTTTTTTTTCTGGAATATTTCTGACGTTTGCTCTTTTCTTTGTCTTTGTTCAAAAAGGTAAGATCTCCTTCTTTTTGATTCTTCTGTTTCCGGAAAGCATAATCGAAAATCTCTTTGGCACGAATCTCGATTTGTGCACGTCGCCCATCCGTGAAATGATCTCTGAAAAAATCTTTTAACATGAGCAGCCCTTTGTTATAAAATTCCTTTTCGTCCGTATCCACTTTATCACACATATTTACGTGTTCAAAAATCGAAAAGGACGGCCCAACTCTCACTTTTGAATCGTCGTCATCTTCGAAGATGCGATATTCTGTCTGCTCAAATGAGATCATACGTTCTTCACCCACCATTCCACATGAAGAACATACTCTATCACCAGTAGACCATTTTTCAACCCAAGAATTTTTTTTTCCACAATTGTTGCAAGAAGAAGACATTATATTTTTTTTTACACTTACTCATTTGGATTCTATATAATAAAAAGTTTTTTCTCAGAAATTAAAAAAAATGCGTTTGTATATTTTGAAAACATTTCTCTCTTTTTTCATAAAGCAAGCACACATGGATAAAAAAATCATCGTGTGTTGCGATATTTCTCTGCTGTTGGAAAAAACACCAACGAATTGTTCGAAATGCAAGGAAAAATTGAGTTATGGTAAATGCGAAATTTGCGACTGCATTTACGATGGGATCCACGATGGGATGATTTGTTCTTGCGACCATGTTTTATCTCCGAGTTGTCTAACTTGCGATTTGACCTTCGACGTTCCGAAGGTTTTTTGCCCGAAATGTTTAACAGTTTACACTCCAAAAAAATAAAAAAAATTTAAATTTAAAAAATTCTATTAATAAAAAGCAAAAAATGTCAGCACAAAATGATTATCAACTGACCAATCACTTCAAGATGCCACCTTTACTGAAACGATATCCCGTTCCCATCTATCCCAGTGGAGTCGGATTAGGACCCAATGGATTAGGACCCAATGGAATCGGATCGTATGGAGTCGGAGGATATAATATGGGACCGTATGGAGTCTATCCTCCGTGGACATATGCCCCCGGATCTCTTGTGAGATACGACGTGCTAGGTACAACTTACGGAAATTGCGACTGTTCTATTTCCTCTGGATATCCAAAAACAAACAATTGTCAAGCCGGAGGGTTCCCGGTTTGTGTACCAGGAGGATGCACATGTTACAATCCTATTTTAGGAAATGCTGGGTGTTTTGATGAAAGAGGTTCGACGTGTTGAGGATCTTTCTTTTTTATCAGATTTTCTCTGCATCTGCCTGTTCTGGTAAATCTTAAGGTATCTTTTAAACGACTCATTTATTCAATTGAGCACGCACGCAATTGACGATTTTCATTTCTCAATCTTTTAAGTTCTCGTTGTTCACGGATTATAATCTGCTGCCGTACACTTGGACGTGAAAAAGTAAATTGATATTTTTTAGTATGATGAATAAATTTTAGCAAGCACGTTTTATGTTGCACCGTTTCGAATTTACTAATTCCTGTATCCGATTGCAGGCTAGAATATCTGGTTTCCTGTTGAGAGAATATTTATACACTGCTCGAGGTGGGGGGAAAGAATGCGTATTAATAACAACATAAGAAGAATATTCTCTATTGTATCCGAAATGCTGGATCCTGATACTCGAATTTAGCCGCGCAGTCATAGCTGCTTCCAGGCGAAGATCAATAAATTCAGAAGCATCATCTGTAATTATGTTGAGCGAAGTATTTTTTTGAAAAAACTCGTTCTCCTCTTTTTCTTCCCCAAAAAACATAATCAACGAATATAGATATGTAATATTCGGATCTGGTTGCGCACATCTTATGACATCACATGTGTAACAGCAAGGCAAGAGTTCTTTTGGGTTTTCAGCATCATTTTCATCAAAGACTATATATCCTCGAATAAAATTTTTTTTTTCACTTTCCAACATTTGATGTAACATGATGTTTTTATTTGTTCTTATGACATGAAACTCAAATGTCTCTCTTTTTTATCAAAAATTCGATGATTTTGAAGAAAAGAGGCGTCTCCCATTGAAAATCCTCGTGAAAAGACAACATTTCCAGTAGGTTAGCTCCCGCATGCGGAAAAACGACCAAACAATTTTCATCTTTTTTGTCTGGACAACACCACCAGTACCAAAATACCTCGGGCTTTTCTTCGGCAGTTTTTGTTGAGTCAAAAAATTGTTGTTCAATTCGGTCGAAAAAATGTCCAATAGAACACTCACACACAAAATGAATGTCTTTGGAAAACATACAAAGAGAAATGTGACGAACCTGACAAGAAAAGTATCATACATAAAACTCCAGCGAAAGTACGAGGAATCGGTCGCACATTGAAACTGAGAACAAAGAAAGAAGGAAAAATCAAATCCCCGGGTAAATTATCCGTCAATACGCTTCGACAATCGATGCTTTGATAAGTCATTTTGTCGCAAACACAACATACAACGAAGCATCCACGAAGACAAGGCAATTTTGTTGATCTCGCCACTCAACGACTCGAGCCATGCGGTGCTCACGTTATTGAGTTTGTTTCATCAACAAAGATTGCAGATCGAGTCGTTGCAAGCCACCGAAGTCTCTTTTTTCTTGACGTTTGACAAAAAGCTTTAAATCGCCTACTGATGCTCAATAAGTGTCACCCTTTTTGAATTAGCATTCTCTACAAAAATAAATAAATATAAAATATAAAATATAAAATATAAAATATAAAATATAAAATATAAAATATAAAATATTTCACATAAAATAAAAAAATATATGACCTCCAAATCTTCCGTACAAAGCAATCCAGTTTCGTTAGCCTATGTCGTGATCACATTTCTTGTATTTGCGGCACTCATAGGATTCATTTTGTATGTGCAAATCATCACATTGGAATATGTGGAGACAACTCAAAAACAATGTAAAAATGTCAAACCCATGAAAGCGGACATGATCAAGACGTTCGCATATGTCGTGATGGCATGTATTTTCCTGTTATTGTTGCTTCAATTTGGTCAAGTTTTGCAGATTTTTCAAGTGAAAACCCCCTGTCCTGTGAAGAAGTCATAAAAAATAAATAGTTTACATTTCGAATACTTACTAGATCTGTATAATCCGAGTGCTACAGGCAGGTACATTAGATCTGCGAAATCTTTCATAATCGTTCCATGACCAAGTGAGTGTCCTATTTTTTAGAACTGGAGAGTTTGATTAATTGTAAAATTTGTGTACATAACTTGCTTGCTTGCTTGATCATGGATGATTTTTATTTATTACATGAAAAAATAATTACAATTGTCATATATTCTTTCCCTGACAAAATAAAAATCTGAGAAATCGCTGCAAGTCTAAAATGATGTATTTCACATTCACAATCAATGGAGGAACAAAACGAAATCACTTTAGAAGTCGTGGAAACGACGAAAGTTTCATTGGCATCAGGATCCCTTCATATGGAAATGCCGGATGCTCACTTCACGACCTTGTCCCTGAATGAAGAGTCGAAAGCAGAACTTCGTTGGAAAGGTGAAATATTCGAAACAGCTCCATTGCCTGGATCGGATTGGTTGAAGATCAGAGACTCAGGATATTTCATTCCTGAAATGCCCAATCTGCCAACTTTCGTTTTATCTCAGTCTACGGTCGCTGGCGCTGGCGCTGGACCTCTTGCTGATAAATCCATTGCGTTATTTCCGAAAAAGTATGATGAAAATCTGTTGGCTTTGGTGGTGATTTCGGCGACGAAGGATCCCAAAATATATGGAGCGAGAGCGAATCAACTGTCCAGAGTTTCGAAATTGAATGATTGCCGCATTCATTTGGAATGGGATTTTTCTGATCAATTCCTTCCCGAAAAAATCGCTATCGAAACTACTCATTTATACGATGGAGAGTTTGGATGCATGCCTCGCTTGACCCGAAATCAAGAATACGCTTGTTTGGAATCATCCGGAAATTCCAAGGTCATTATCTCTGACCCTAGCGTTTTGGGCGGGATTTTGATTTCGATTCCTCCCTTTCAGAAAGCCTCTGAAGAAAGTTGTGAAAACAAAATCATTCATATTGTCGTTTATTCTTTGAATAGAAGTCCTCGTGGTGGAATTTTTTTCCATCAACATGCTTCCATTTGAAAAACTCAATGAAAAAAATATTAGTAGATAGATGTTGATGAGTAGAATCAAAAGCAAATTTAAATAAATAAACTGAGTTTTTTTAATTTATACAAGATTCACAAGGTGATAACACGGACAAACATTGAAAGACATCCAAGCGGGGGTTGACTTTGAAGGGATATTTTATTTCCAAGTCCTTTTTGATTTTGGATGATGCCCATCCGGTCCGGTGCGGACGATTGCATTGCATTGCACTCCAGTGATGTTACTTCAGTGTGCCACAATAAAGATAACTTCCTTCGTTACGAGTGACATTTTCGGGACATGTCTTCTGCTTTGAATTGCAGGATTTACAAATCAATATCTCAGAATGACGACCCCCTATGCCACACCCGTTCCAATCTTCGCACAAATGACATTGGCATGGATCCCATTGTTCCGATAATTCCAGTCCATCGTTGCAGTTTTCGCATTTGTAGACATCATCCCCCAAATTTTTTTTGAAAAGGTTTCGGCGGTTGGCCCAGGATATATATATACACTGAGAGTAGAAACTTTTGATTTCATGTTTGTGTTTTTCCTGGTTTTCTTTGTCCATCTTTGCATTCCACATTGAAGCATTGGTGCATTCCTCGATACGATCCGCCGCAGATCGACACCACCGATATGTGGGACCATGATCCTTAATACGGCGATTTGTTTCTGGATTGCGACTCTGATCCAAACGCCATTTTTTCAAAAACTCAATCTCATATGATGACGCACCGGGTGGGTTTTCTTGAGACGGAGGTGGATTTTCAGGTGGTAATATACCAAGACATATTTTGCACTGGCCATGATCTCCAAAAGGAACGGAATCCATACACCTGAAAGTTTTGAAAAAATTCAAAATAATAAAGGATCAAGAAAGTTAGGTACTCACACGGTAAAAAATTAAAGTCGATTCATTCCAAAAATTATGCAGATGAACCCACCACTTGTTCCAAAATATGTTGAAATCTTTTTACTTGTTTTTGATTCGTAATATACGGCAATGATTTCTGAATTTCTTGAATCAATTCATTGGAAAATTTTTGTTCTTGTTGAATCATCTCTTCGTATTCTTGTATTTTTTTCTGTATTTCTGTCAATTGAAGAGAAGTTTCTTTGAGCTCCATGTCTTTGAGGTCGGAATCACTGCACAAATACGGATATGGAGGCATTTCTCCAGTACTCAGCCAACCCCGCTCGTTTTCATCCAATTTTTCTTTTTCTTCATCGGAAGTTTGATTTGTGAAAATATCTCTCGCCTCGTGCAAATTTCTTTCGGCTGCATTTCGAATACCTTCTGCTTGTGGTTCTCTTCCTTGTTCTGCTAAAGCCTCGGACCATTTGTTCATACGAGACGCTTCCGATAAAAGTCCTCGAATGCGATCCACGTTGCATTGTTCTTCCTTTTTTTTCTTTTTTTCTTCTCTTTTCATTTCCAAAATCTCTTGCTTGGCATTTTTGTAGGCCATCCAACAGTTAGCACAATTAGGATCATTGGTGTAATATTTCTCTAAACGTTTTTGATATTCAACTTCACCTTTTTTGGCTCGTGGCTTTCATACTCCACTTGCTGATCTGGCTTTCGCGTTTTTTCTGTTATTATTAGACGAAGAAGAAGACATTGGATTTTTTTTTATATTACATAACAATTTTTGTCATTCCGTTCAACGCGAGGAAAAAATATTTTGGTATTGATGAAATATATATGTCAGCGTTGAGAAATATGATTTACATTTTCATGTAAATAAATACAAAATAGTTATGGATATCCAGGAGCAGGGAGAAGAAAAAGAAGTAAAAATGGATTTGGATTTTGTCACATGCAACACTGATATGATTTATGACCTATTGGAAGAATATGGAATTTTGCAATGTGACATTGATAAATCGCTGATCACAGATATGGTGCAAAAAGAACAAATTTCAGAAAAAATAGCAAATATCGTTGTAACATTACATAAAAAATGGATTCGCGGGAAGGATGATATTCCACCATTATCACTGAAAAAATTCAAAGAAACCTTTTTTTCAACTCCCGCAATTATTGATCGATATCAATTGATGTTTGATATTCCTAGATTTTTGAAACAGCATAGATTTTCTGCCTATTTAGGGACCATGTCTAATTTGGAGGATGAATCCAAAGCAAGTAGTCATTCAAGGTATCGTGGGCTGAGCAACAACGTAAAAGGGTTAAAAAAAAGAATGTGCACAAATGAGGAGAAATGTCTCATTTTTATTTCAATGTACCGTGATTGCGTGAATCAACAAGATATTACCGAATGTCTCATCATATTCTCCAATGTCGAACTTTTATCTTTTGAAGATTTTCAAAACATTTTGAAACCACAACCTTTTTTTGCATTTTTCGTTTGGGAAGAAATTACGAATGCTCAAGATCTGTGCAACTATTTCGAATTGTCATTCTTTTCTCGATATAAAGAGTACTATTTAGATCCCTCTTCTGGAGACCACAAACACATGTATTCTCAACCACATAATTTCTTTAAGTAAATAATTTATTTTGACGCACGCACCTCCCATAAAAAAGAAGTAACAAAAATTTTGAGTTTTATATAATAAAGCAAAGCTAAAATGCCTATCAATAATGGAAAAAAACTGATTTTCGTGCACATTCCAAAAACAGCTGGTACTTCCATTGAACAATATATGGATATCCACACACCGGGAGACAAAGCCAATATGATGACACTCTCTGGTGAATGGATGAACGGATTGGTGAAACATTTTCGAGCACAAGACATACGAGCAATTTTGTCTCCTGAAATATATGATACCTTTGAAACTTTCACAGTGGTCAGAAATCCTTGGGACAGAATCGCAAGTCTTTATCATTACGGAAAACAAGTCATCACGCCAGCCATGAAAAGCTTGGGGTTGAAGGATTTCTTGGTCTTTTATACTTTCGAATTATTTCTGCATCTGATTCAGACCACCCCAAATTTTCCTGGCGTGAAACCCCAAACTGAATATATTCTCGACGAAGATGGGAAAACGATTCTCGTGAAAAAAATTTTCAAATATGAAAATTTAAATTCTCCGAATCAAAATGTAAAATCGTTTTTGGCACGAAAAATGGGAAAAGATATTGCGAAGTTTCCTCATGCAAACAAATTGCTTCACAACAAAAATTTAAATACTGATATTTCTAAATATCAAAATTTTAAATATCAAAATTTATATTCTCCTGAAACCGCAAAAATCGTACAAAATATGTTTTCGGAAGAGATACGACTCTTTGATTACGAATTTGAAGGGAAACCTCTCCAAAAAAATACCAAACTCAATATGACCACCGTCCAATGGCAAGCTTCCATATTTTTCTGTAAATTTAGCACCAATTGCTTGAATGCCATTGAGACCACGTCGATAGCATTCATTACAAAAAAGGAGTTAATTAGTCGAATCGTTTTTTGGATATTGGTTGGGATGTTATTCGCTCTGTTGATTATTTTGTTGTGCATAAACGTAACCCATTCGTAAAAAGTTACTTTTTTACTTTTTCTCTTTATTTTTTTTTGATATTTATTTGATAATATTGAACATTGTAGCTGAGTTTTTCTAATATTTTTTAATATGTGTTTATGTTTTTATATTGGGAAAGGAAAATTGATTTGATTCGCATGTGTAGTTGTATTTCTGTTTGTGCTGAGTGTAGTAATTTGTGAAAATCTTCTTTGTTTTATGATTCTATTAATTCTTTTTAACACATTATCCCCTTTTAGATTGCCTGCTGGCAATTTTGAAAAAGCGTATGTCAGTGCTCCCTGCCATTTTTTTGCACCTTGTAAATTGTAAGCAGAAACTGACGTTTGTGAATCGGCACATGCACTCAAGGATAAAATTTGACCGGATTTTGTGGACAAACTCTGGTCCCGTGAGGCTTTCACTGCAACTCCTGGATTTCTACAAGAGAACGAAATGGGCAAATCACTGACACTGCCACTGTGACATTGATCGTAAATTGCAATAAAGGAGGTTTCTTCGGGCAACTTTTGCAAGAGAAGAGCTCTTATTGTATCATCCACGATCATTCCGGCACTTTTGAAATCTGCTGGTACCAAGGTTTCGTCTTTGCCGTCCGGCTCATCCCCACTTCGATCTTTTTGGTAAGATCCGTGACCACTGTATGTGAACCACAAATGTTTTTTTCCCGAGGAAAGCAACCAATTCAGACCTTTCAAAATATTCTGTTTGGATGGAATTCCTCCGGGTCGTCCATCGTCTACCAGAACTTTTATGTTGGGTGGAGGAACTCCATATTTGTAAATCATCGCATCTTTCATTTGATGCACGTCTCTGTGACACCCAGGAAGACGATCCATAATTTTTCGTTTTGCATAATTTGTATATTCTATCCCAACCAATAAAGCCGCGGAACTTTCGTCTCTGATGGATTCGGACCCATTAGTTCCCATAAATCTTTTTGGTTGAGGGATTGCTGGTTGTCCTCGTTTACCTCGTTGTTGTTTTCTTCCTCGTGCCGGAGGACCTCGTTGTTGTTTTCTTCCTCGTGCCGGAGGACCTCGTTGTTGTTTTTTTCCTCGTGCTGGAAGACCTCTGTGCATTTTGCTTTTTTTATTATAGACGCAGAAAATAAGTTTTTAGCCCCAGGAGCATTGTCCAGCTCCCCAGGGAGGAAATGCGACAAAGGTCACTGGTCTGGGATTTTTTGTTGTTATTACATTGACGATAAAATTTATTCGTTTATAAAAAAAGAGAAGGGATTATAGGATTCATTCAGACTTTCGTAGTATTTACGTTGATTTTCCTCGTATCCTTTGCTGTGAATTTCGACGGAATCCATAAATCTAACAAGATCGGCGGTTCTCTTCTTGGACTCTTCTTTCATTTTTTGGTTTTCCTCTTTTAATTTTTGGTTTTCTTCTTTCAATTTTTCAATAGAATTCATTTTTTTGTTTTGCACAATCAGCACCACATGTAATTATGTACATTTTTTCTGAGAAAATAGATTGTAGTATAAACTTTACGGAATATTGACGACATTTTAAAATTAAATATTTTTCATTTTTCATAATAGAGACTAAAAAATATTCTGGTTCAGGCCGGAGGATGATAAGAAGGACATTCGTGCTCGTGAGGCTCAATTCGAATGAAAATTTTTCTTTTCGTAACTGTGATAGTTTTTATCATATCGACATTTTTGATTTGAACAATAAAATTATGAACCAGAGGGATTTTATTCACTCCATCGATGTATACATATCCACCCAAGACACGCGCCGTTTTTGCCATTCCGTATCCACGAAAACTATCGAGGTTATCTACGGTACCGTCAGAATTTACCAATAAATGCAAAGACCAATTTTGTTGCATATTATTTATGTGAATTACGTGAATAACCAGATCAAAAACCTCTTTCATTTTTAATTCTAATTCTTTTTCCTGTTTTTCATAAGCTCTGGCGAATAATTCTTTGGCAGAAGATTTGTCAGTCATTTTTAGTGTTTATTATGCTATGGGGAATAAAAATGGAAAAAGTTGTTCCAGAAACGAATCTGAATATGTTTTGGCCGCTCCAATTATTTCTCCCAAAAAACAAAAAGCACAATGAAAATATACGCAAATGGTAAAATTAACCAATAATATTGGCTGGCTTAGTGCAAATTAAATGTTTTTCATATCGGTTGTGCTGATGTTGCCAGATTTTTGTAAATGTAAAATTTTTTTATAAAATTAAATAAATTCTTCTTCCATCAATTTTCGTCGTTTGTGTGGAATTCCTTCTTTTTTACACCAATAAATAATAGTGCAACCTTTAACTTGGTATCTTTTTCCGACCTCAACAAATGTATATTTTAATACCAAGTCGTACAATTCGTCTCTCGTCGGACGTTCTCCTTTGACACAAATCTCCAATTCTTCTTTGGTACAATCGCGAGGAAGTTTAAGATATTTTCGTTTTCGGCAAATGTTTTTTTCATTTTCATCTTTGTTTTGTGCTTGTGTGTGCATTATGTGGCAGATGGCGCAAACCAATCTACACTTCTCTATTTCCGGCAGAATAGAATTTTTCCACGCATACCCGTCACACACCATTAACGAGATGCTGCGATGTTTTGTAACCCGATCGATGTGATCGAAATCGAACCCGGTGGTTTCTTCGGATAAAACTTCACGTTGGCATATTTGACATTTCCCAATATCTAATTTTAACTTGCACAAATTCTCTTTGTTTTTTTTTATTAATTTTCCTTTTCGCACAGCCTCGTGTTTCTCGCTATAGACTCTTGTCTTTTTCTTTTCGTTGTGCTGATTTTTAGAATGAATTTGATGGTGAAAACGACATAAAATTCGGCATTTTGCGATCTCGTCATAGAGATATTGCTCGCTATATTTTGCTGAATACTTGTACCAATTACTCACACAAAACGATTTCTCTTTTGGTAAAATGTGATCGAATTCGTATATTACAAGATTGTGATATTCGTCACATACTAGGAAAGTTTCTAGTCTATCCGAAAAATCGAAACGGCAACCCTCAGACCATTGGCACCCCCGGGTCTTTTCGATGGTTTTCCTTTTATGAGATAAATAAATATTTTTACGTTTTTGATTTACGCTGGTCGGATTGTTTTTGTATTTTATGGCTCCATTTCTGCATTTCAGACACTGTTTCGTTCCTTCGGGTTTCATATGCGACTGGAAATGTGTTTCGATGAGAAAACTCTTTTTACAAATTGAACAATTTTTGAACAATTCATTTTCGTTTTTAACTTGCATCATTTTATTTTTTTTCAAAAAAAATTAGGATATTAAAAAGATCTTTATTTTACTGAGAAATTTTCTCAGCAGTAAAAATTCATTGACTTTAAAAATTGCAAGAAGTGGCACATATCTTCTTTAGAAAAAGTCGAATATGAGGAAAATCACAATTCTTTCAATATATATTTAGCTGCTGCATGATCTCTTTTTGATGTAATTTTCCTTTCATTGTGTTTGGCCAAACGTCTCGCCATTTGGGTTTCTTGAGTTGGGCGAAATCGAAATTCTTGCGGGTAGTTTACCGTTCTATATCCAGGAATCGGTTTTTTGTGGATAATTTTCCGAATGAATGAGGCGTCAGCTTTCGTAAGAATTTTTCCTTTAGGTATTTTGGTTTTAAGAAGTTGAGCAGCCACTTTTGTGAAGAGTATTTGAAATTCGGGAAATTCATTCATGTAAATATATTTCGCTCCGGAATCCAATATTAAATTATTACCAAGAAGCATTCTCGATTTTTTTTTTTTAGTCTTCTTGGACTTCCTTACTTTTTGCTCTTTTCTTTTGCAATTGCATGATTGCTGTCTAGAACTTTGTCCAATTTTAGAACCTCCTTGTAACCAACTGACGCTTTGGCTGGGTTGGCTGATACTTCGTTGAATGGATGGCCGTGTCACCAAATTGGACATTCGTAAATTTACCAAATATTTCGCCTCTTGCGGAGTGTGACCAAATTCCTGCACCAAAGTATTTCTTGTGCTATGTGCCAATTCGGTCGGAATCGGAATATTCGAGTTGGCCAAATCACGGATACTCTGGTCAACGGTGTTCCAATAATCTTTTTCGGTGCGAGGACATTTGTGTTGTTGTTGTCTTTGTGTCTGCTGGACAAATTGTTGTTGTTGTTGTTTTTGTCTTTGCAGTTGAGATTGAATTTGCTGTTGTTTTTGTTTTTGTCTTTGCAGTTGCGATCGAAGTTGCTCTTGTCTTTGCTGTTGTCTTTGTCGTTGACTTTTGCGCTGTTGTTGTTGACGTTTCTGTTGGCTCTTTCGCTGCTGTTGCTGCTGGCGTAGTGGCTGCTGTAGCTCTTGCTGTTTTTTCTGCTGAACTCTGGGAATTTGTATATGAAATCGTGCCGCTGGCGCTGCAGCTACCTGACGATTTCCTCCCTGCCCTCCTTGTCTTCCTCCTGGCCATCCAAAATTTATCGGAGGATTCATTTGTTGTTGTTTTTTTACATTTTGTTGTTGTTTTTTTACATTTTGTTGTTGCATTCTTTCTTATTTTTTTTATAGTAAGGAAATGATATTTTATTGGTCTATTTTTTATTTTTTTGGTATGGATCCTCCTTGTTGACATGTTCCATCTTCTGCCCAGGTGGCGTAACATTTGTTCCCATAAGAATCTATGCATCCGACCGTATAGGTTCCTTCAGGATCTTCTGGACAGCCTTTCAAATCCGTTCCATTAGGGCCTGCCCCTATCAGAATCAAATCATGATTTTCTGGACAACACCACGTAAATCCCGAGCATCTATATTTACTAGTATAACAGCCGTCTGATTCAGGACAACAATAGTCCAATTTCATATCATCTTCTTTTGGACGACACAAACCATCTTGCAAATCGCACGAATAGTTCTTCGGACAAGAAGTGATATTTCCGTCGCAATAATAACATTTCGAATTTATACATACACTTCCACCTGTGCAGAGTGAACTATTTTTTTTGCATGTGTCATATACATTTTCTCTGCGCTCAATGCACTGGTTCGTGATCGTATCGCACACTCGTCCCGATTCGCAATCCAGGTTCGATTCGCAAGGTTTGGCCACACATATATTTTCAGAGGGAGAACATTCCAATTCGGGAGAATCGCAATCTGCATCAGTGTAGCACGCCACACTCGGATCCACTGGAAGTTTCGGTCTCCATATGGTAAAACTTAAAATAAGCAAAACAATCGCAACGACACACAAGACTAGCAAAATGATCATTCCCGGATAAAAATAAGCCATGACTTTTCTTTTTATTTATTGCTCATCTATTTTTTTATAGCTACAAATGTTTGCAAAGTGGACAATACCTAAATGAAAAAAGGATTCCGATATTGGCAACACTTGCCTTGCACTTGCAAAAAAAACTATGATACACAGCACATATCGCAATACCATTTATTTCCATTTACCTCCTTGTCGGTACGGTGGTCGAATAAAAGAGGCGAACTGACCAACCTTCTTGTTTGTAACTATATGCCGGGGTGGCGCAGTGGTCAATGCGAGGTCTAGCTAATCGTAATTCATGAGTTCGAATCTCATTTTCTCTAAATCCAAAATTTTATTTTTTGACAGGAGAACTATCAAAAACTTTCATGCTTGACAAGGAGCAGGAGCAGCCTGTTGTACTTGAAACGGATAAGAAACTAAAACGAAAAGACTCGACAGCGCGACTACGATACTCCAATTAAGAGATTTTGACAAGATAGCAAATAAGAGCGCTAAGCCCGCGCAGATGAAATAGAAAAATGGAATGTATCCTCCCACTTTCGGGTTTCGCCAAGGGTCTTGTTTTTTTTTGTCAAAAAATTCTGATGAATTCAGTAAAAACCAAAAAGAATCCTCTAAAATCAAGAGAATGAAATAAAAAGAAAGAATGAAAAATTCGATCTTCAAAGTCCAAGGGACGAAAAATATTGGAAAATGAACCAAAAGAAACAATGTGAACCACAATGCTAAATGATATCCGGTGCAATTAAATCCCATAACTTTTTTTTTCCACGTTGGTAAATTTTCCGCCCAACCAGAGGTTCCTTCGATTTGTATTTCCAAGTAGGCGAATATGATCGACAATCCAAATAAGTAAATCAACAAAAAGAAACTATTCCATGGCGAATTCCATTCTTGCCAAAAAGACGTCAATTTTTTAGAAGATACCATCTTTATTTTTTTTATATGAATATAAAAAATAAAAAAATGACAAAATACTTTGATATAAACAAGTTTATTTCATATTTGGATGTAGAAGTCTCCGCCAGAAGCAGCGATATTTAGGATTCTTTTGATGATTTTTTTTTTTGGTTTATATATGTGTCGGTGTCCGAATGAAAGGTACCTTATGGGTTTCAGAAAAATGTTGGGGTCGCCAGAAATACCGATTTTCTAAGGTACCTTTCGAATGGACAGTGACTCATATGATAAAATCAATGCTGAAACGAGGAAGAATTCCACAAACAAAACGAAAATCACCACAAACAAAACGAAAATCACCACAACGCAAAAGAAGAAAGATGCAGTCCGGAACTTCAAAACAAACAATACAAAAATCACCACAATACAAAGGAACAAAGCAGTCCAAAACTTCAAAACAAACAATACAAAAATCACGACAACACAAAAGAATACAGCATTCCGGCTCCCCCACTTTTGATCAAAAACATTATCAAAAGGTAAATATGCAGAAATCGCAGCAGTCCGGTTCCCCTATAAGAGATGTGCACCCACCACATACATCGAGATCAAATTATTACCATCGGATGTATCAAAAAAGTATGAAGTCTGAACCATTTATATTTAACCAAGATGAATTTATTAGTTTCGTACTTCTTCATTTTGCGGGGGCTTGACCGTGCGTGCACTCAGTCTCTCGAATCTCTTCACACTGATCTCGCCGAAGTCAAAGAAAAATTACAATGGTCGAATTATGTATCTTTGCCACACGACAAAAGTATATGTCAAATATGCATGGATCCATCCAATGCGTTGGATTTTTTTCTTTATGCATATTCTCGTTCTCTTTTTACAAAAAAACGATGGACGCCAGCAGCAATAGAAACGACAAAAAAGCCGAACTTCGTCGCCGGCTGAGAGCTATGGAAGAGGCCCGTCGTGGCAAAACAATGGTCTCGGATACGAAAGAAACGATGAGCAAAAAGGAACGTCGAAAAATGAAAAAAGTTGTCAAATCCTCTCAGGTTGATGAGTTGCTGAAACAATTCAATATCACTGACGAAGCGACCAAAACTTGTTTTATAAAAGCCATTCAAGAGGGACGAATATCGAATATGGAAGATTTGGCAAAATTTTTATCTAAGCAGACCAACAGCAATGTGACTACCACTGATTTGATGCAAAGTGCAAATGAGAGCAGCAGCTCAGAGAGTACCTTGCAACAGTCGCAAAGAGAAGCTCAAGAACTCTTAAATCTTTCTGTCAACACCAAAGTGACTACGGGTTACGAAGATGATCAAGTACCGAAAGAAAAACGTCGTCCCACGATGGCCCCTCCATCTGTCTCCTTAGGAAGCCTCGGGGAAAACGCATATGAAAGTGGAATTTTTATATCTAAAGAAGATTTGGAATAAACAAATTAAAAAAGAATACTAATATGAAAATTTATAATCAAAAAAAATTTGCGTTACGAGTTTATTTATTATTTATTAGTTATTATGTGGAAATGATAATCAAAAAAAAAGACATGGCTGAAGTGAGCTTATATGAAGGTTCCTTTCAGACTAATGCTTTCTGGTCATATCTCGTATTTGGGAATATGAGTGCATATTTACCAATCGATTTGCAAAAATACATAGGAATTGCAGAAGTCACGTACTATGGCATATACAAATTCGGAACGACAATACAAATGTCTCTCGAGATTGTCGATTTGGACAAAATCCGAGTTTCCAACTCCGGTCAAGTCATCACGTTCACAATTAATAAAAACAATTCGGACTTGCCCAAAGGTGTTATCTATGGTTCATACCTTTCTATTTGTCCTTACGACAGTGGAACGTTTGAATTAAGAAAAAAAGTCAAAGAAGAATATAAATAATGATTCCTCTCTGCCTGGTGACCTGACCCGACCCGACATATCATAGTTCCCTTTTTTTGGGTCCAAACATCAAGGGGGAATAAATATTGATTTGTATAATTTTGTTTTTTTTATTTGGAAATTAATATAAAAATGAAAATTGTTCTTGGTTCCATTCGAGCGCTAACCAAAGAAGAAAAACATAAGTCTCCATGTTGGGAGAACAAATATTGTTGGGTAGTGGAAGAACCGTACGAATATCATGATAAAGGAAATGCAATCCATATCACTGTCCCAAAAAAATTCTTGACAGACGGATTGGTTATTTCATGATTACCTATATGCAACACATTGTTTCGATGGTTCCGCCTATTGTTCTAGATTATGAAAAAAATTTTGGATTTAGAGGAAATGAGTTGGTATGGATATGTTATCGGCATTTTGTCCTACTTGAATTTTTTTTGGTCTTTCAGTAATGCGTGGGTAAACAGCAGATTTCGGGGGCACATTTTTTACAGGAAAATTTTACAAAATAAACTTGCATTTATTTTGTTTATTTTTTGATTTCCATCTAATGGACATTCGTGCAATCCATGGAATCACATACGATGCTGCTGATACTCGCTGGAAAACCGATTATGATTGGGCGGAGGATAGAAGCACGCATTTTCACAAAAATGTTTTTCCCGGTGACGTCATTCCATTCCGATACAGTGACAAGAATTTCAGTGTATGTTTTTGGTGCGAAGGTGCCAAATATTCCAAAACATTTGCGGACGTTGTACGTGCCTTTATGATTGTGAAGGGAGCTATTTATTGTCCACCTGAATTCGAGCAAATTGACGAAAACACGCCCAAGGGAGACAAAGAACGACTCATTGTTGAGAGTTGGGCGTCTTCATATCATGGCATAGGAGGATAAAAATAAATATCAAGAATTTTTTATTGGAATATTAGATAAAATGTCGGAGGTTCATAAAGCTTTTAAAAGAGCAGCAATTCGAAGGGTATATATAAAAAAAGGACGCATTGGCACAAGAAAACGTCCTCAATATCCATGCTTCAAATCCAAAATATAAAGAATTTCGATATCAGGGACAAAAAGTTTTTTCTTCAGCAAAATTAAAATATCAGTTCTTAGATATCAGGGTTCTTCACAGAAGGCGAGAGCGATACAAAGTGGCAAGTATGAAAAGAAAGGTAAATAGATTGGAAGCAGAACTGATAAAGAAATGCAAATGAAGAAATTTTGTAAAACCATATTTAGAATTTCTTTTCCCACGCACGCACGCACGCAGCCTTCATAATCTTAAGTTTTCTTATTGCATTCTCACCTAATATTTCTTCATTTTTATCAATCAAATTATGTTTTTCGAGAATTGTATGTCTCCCAAATAAATGTAAATTTTTATATTTCCTATATATTAAAAAAATCATAAAAAATCAAATGGCAAAAAGTCCTAAAACCAGCCCAAAGTCCGATACTTCATCTAAAGTGTCTTCTGGAGCTCTAGTCGTCAGCATCATTTTGGCTCTGATTGTGATCGGGTTGGGAATCGCCATCATTGTTCTTTCCTGTGAGTCACCCAATTCCGGAACCTTTCCTTGGGGGCCCGGGAAGCCTAGCGATAAATGCAGATCCAACTCCGAATGCATCGATAAATTGTGCAAAGGGGCGATGGGATGTTGTGCAGTGTGTCAGAAAAATGGGAAATGCAAACAAGGTATGTTGACGGCTAACGGATGTGTCTTGCCAGGGGAGTCTAACGAAAAGTCAAAGAACGAAAAAAGTATGAAGAGCTCAAATAAAAACAAAATGTCAGAACCCGCGTTTTCCCAAGCCAACACGCAAAATTCAGCTTCAGGATGTGACGTTTCTGCAGCTCAAAATCATTCCGGTGGTCTTTTGACTTCAGATGCATATGCTACCGCTCAAGTCTGTGCCCCGGGTATAGATTTCCCTGGATGTTGCGGAGTGGTTCAAAATGGACAAGCCGTCCAAGGAGTGATGAGCAACGGCGTTTGCCAAACACAAGTACAACAAGATTTGTATTCTGGATACGGTCCTTCTATGCCCAATACATATCTGATTTCTACGAGTGGTCCTAAAGTGCAAGCGACCATGGGAGGATGCAATGTGAGACCCATCCAAAGCAGTCTTCAAAATTACACAGGATTTTTTGACGCCTGTGCTCCTAAGGCACCAGAACCTAATTACGGCAAGCAATACGAGAATAGCTATGCACCGAGTAACTTTTCGAGCTGTGGATAAGAACGATTTATTTTTGATCTGGTATATCCCGGTTGCAAGTGATACATTTCCTTCCTAAAATTTTCGCAAGGGATCCATCGTCCATGAAAAATATAAGTAACGTTGTGCAACTCATGACCAGTAACCCAGTGATATAGGGATTTTTTTTGTTGTTATTTTTTTCGCGCCATCGACTAAAATATCTTCGATGATTTCACTGTTGTTGCACTCTCTGAGAATGGATAAACTGGTCGAAACGATTCCGCCCATTGTTTTTTTCCTGCTTTTTCGGACCTTCTCAAAAATCAAAAAAATAAAATGAATTTTTCTTAAAAAAATACTTCATCCCCCCCCCCCCCAATCTCCACCAAAATTACCCTCTAATTTTTTCTAAGATTAATTGAAATTGTGCAACATTTCAATTTTAGAATTTGTACAAAAGCGACTATCAAAAATGTCTGCGGAAGAAACGATGTACCGAGTCTACGTCCGGATGCCTCGTCCCGACTACAAAAGACCGCGGGTTGATGAATGCGAGTTTTTTCATACCGACGAGAAATTGGCCAGAGCGGTGTATCGATCTCTGATTCGTTATGAGTTGGATGGATATGTCGAATGGAAAAATTACCACGATGAGGAAACTGAATTGAAAAAATTCGAGAAGGATCCGGAAGCCTATTTGGACGAGTTCATGTGCGATTATTCGGATTATCTGTACGGCGACTCTTACATGGAGGAACACCCTGAATTCGTTTTTGAAGAATACGAACCGCCTAAATGCAGCACTGTGTTGCCCGATGGGGCGCACGGCGATCCCGAGTGCGAAAAATTATTTGCAAAATATAGACAATAAAGCTATTTTATTTGGAATAGAGGAAACTCTGAGCTCATAAACTCTCAATTTTTTTTGTAGTAGTTTGGAAAAAGATATTTCAGGAACGTTGTTAATGATACAAAATGAGAGCTTACTTTTTGTAAAATGTTTTTTTTCTTGGCAAACTTCTTAAATATTTTTTATATGCGAAAAACACTCACTGTACCAGATGTAAAATTTGAAACCAGCACAAACCTTCCATTAGAACCTTCCGAGATTGCAATATTACTGGGTGAAGATCCGACAAGTACAGTGTCACCAACAACCGTATTGGTGATGAGATCGATAACCTGTACCGTGCCCGCACCTGCGGTGAGTCCAGTGAAAGCCGGGGAAACTCCCGCGATTGCTGGCCATGTAACACCGCATAAATACAAGGTATTATAATTTGTCACATATGCGAATCTTTGTGTTAATGCTATACCAGAAGGTTGTATACCTGCAATGACCGTGTCGAATATGGTGAAAGTGATTAAATCAATTACACTGACGGTTTGTCCTACAGGCGCGAAATTATTGCTCCCGAAATTAGTTACGTAGGCCCTGGTACCGTTGGAATTAATCACAATGTCGAAAGGCCCAGAAAATCCCCCTAAAGTGTCCACCAAGGAATCATCACTGACACGAATTTTGGACACGGTTGCCGTACCTGGATTACCATCTTGATAATTTGCACTGTACGCAAATGCCAAATCGGGGGAAATCGCCAAGGCTGCCGGTGCGCTACCCAACATAGATGGCACTGCCGATGCGCTGACGGGTATGGTTATGGTTGCGATAATAGGATACGCCGGCGTGGAAAGATCGATTACACTTATTGTGCCCCCATAACCACTTCCGAGACCCGGAGAAACGGCTCCTATATTTACACTAACAACGCTTTGCGAAGGAGAAATTATATACGTGCCTACGCCACCGGACCCTGTTCCCCAGCCTATAATCTCGGTCCCGGCATCTAACGTGACCAATGGAGCAGCCGTAATCACAACATCCGTCAGGGCATGTGCGGCAGAAATGATGTATGTACCAGTTGATCCATCAAGTAAAGTACCTGTGTAAGAATCGATGGTGGTGCCACCCGCAATTCCTCCAGATATGGTAGAACCAATATTTATGGCACCTCTAGTTAATACGCCATTGTTCGCGGCCTTGACGGTCATGGTTGTTCCACTGATATCGGCAGTAAAAATTGCGGAGGTGGTTAAATTCATTCCTATATTGATAAACGGAGTCGGACCGCCAGCAACCATATCCGTTACAGTCAAAATAGATCCGGAAATGGACCCTTTAAATATTGGCGCTCCAGCCCCATAATTATTCGCCAAACCCTTAGTGTCACTAATTATAAAATCCGAAGGTCCATCCAACTTAGTTATATATGTTGTGGGTTGTGTTCTATCCTCAATGTCAATAACTGTAATCACAAAACTATCTGCATTGGCAGCGTATAGGTATTTGTCCTCCTTATCAATAGTCAATGTATAAACTGAATAAAAACTGTTGTCCATAATTGTTTCTACAACCTGTAGGGTTTTCAAATAAATCTTACTGATCGTATGTTGTCCCTCCATGAAATAATTGTTATTATTTGCCACATACGCATACGCACCATCAGACGTAATGGCAATTCCAGCAGGTGTGAGACCAACTACAATTGTGGCGTTGTCCAAGGTTTTTGGAGGTGGTTTGCAACAGATGCCCAACTTTCCAGTCTGAAAAGACTCGACTCTGAGATCCTTTGTCACATGTCCTGAAAAATCGTAACAACAACTTGGGGAAGAAGACATTTTTTATTTTATTTTAGAATCAATATATTTTTTAAATAATATTGACTATGTGAATATTTTGGATTCTTAGGTCATATATTTTTGTTTCACATATCGATTTTTTGTTTTCACAAAGAAGATTTTTTTTTTCTCATTTCTTTCAATTTTGACGTATTTGAAAAACTAAAATCAGATTTCCATTTAGCAAACCCTAAAATGAACATGAGAAGAGGATCTCAATGGAAAATATAGTTTTTTGCTTTGCCATTTTTTTTTATTTCTGATTATAATAAATACTAATCATGCCATGCTCCACTAGAACTTCCGAAGAAGAATACAATAGTGCGGTTTATCAGTTGGTCGCCTCCATTGTTTCTTTGATTATCATCACTTTGATCATAGTCTTTTTCTATAAAAATTTATTCCATCCGATTCACAAAAAATGCATCCTAGTTTGGTGGCCGCTTGGTTTATTCTTATACATAATTGCCATAATTTATTTTTTTATAGCGATTGTTATGATTGTTCTTGCTTCCATTAATGTGTCAAAAAATGATCCTCCAAACAATCATTCTCTTAAAAACATTAAAAATTTTTCTAAGAAAAATTAGATAAATTTAATTTTATAATGTTATCCTAAATTACTTTTAGTGATATGAATAATTCGGAGGACAAGAAAAAATGTTCACACTGTAAACGGACCTTTCTTATTTCTACGCATTTTCAATCATTTAAAAAGCCTGAAGGAACGAAAATGTGTCTGAAATGCAGAAATGGATCGATAAAATCCCGGAAAAAACCAACCAGTGCTGTACAGAAACGCCGAAAATTTTATTTATTTTATAAAAGAAATAAAATCGAAAATAGTCGGAAAAAAATATTGTTCATAAAATAAAATAAATTATGTCATCGCTCGGAAAGTTTCCATGTGTTAAGTGCACGTATGCTCCCGAACACTGGGAAGATTTAGTTGATCGACAGCACAGAGGAACAAGTAAAACATTACAAAATTTCAACATTGATAAAAAAAAGAATTTATTGGGAAAAGGTGGATTCAAAGAGATTTATTCGATACCAAATGATCCTAAGAGAGTATTGAAACTAGTATATAATCCTAAAAAAATTGCATCTCAATCACAATTCCCTTCTTTTATTAGAAATGCAATCAGATCTGGATTGCCTGCAGAAATTAATTTTTCAAATTACATTCATCAATATGGCTCACGATTTTTAAAAGACAGAATTCCCAAAGTTTATGCTGTATATAAGATAAAAGTTCCTCATGGTGATACAATTGGTATTTTAGAAGATAGACTTCCAGGAAAGGATGTCAGTGAGTTTAGTAAAACCAATGATGAAAATGATATTATTGCAGTCGCGTGTCAAGGATTTAAGATATTGAGTGAGATGCATGCGATGGGACTCGTTCATCATGATCTGAAGCCACACAACATGAAGTATGATCCATTGACAAAAAAATTATATTTTTTTGATTTAGGATTATCTTGTTCTCCAAATTGTTGTGAATGTAAATGTGAACCTGTATGTAATAAGAAGTTCACAGAATATTGCGACCCTGATAAACTTCTTGGAACTCCCGTGTTTATGAGTCTTGGCTATGTCCACAAAATATTGCAATATAGAGCAAAAAAATATGGACGAAAACGATCTTCAAAAGCTTGTATGGAATCATTGGTGATGTGGAAAAGATATCAATTAGATGTATTTGCGATGGGTGTCACAATATTCATGTTATTAATTGGACAAAAACCATTTTATGATGTATGGTTTGGAAAATATGCACCCATTTTTCTCAGTGAAATCAATGGAAAATATCTACCTGAGATGAACAAAGAAAAGATGAAAAGCATGGAAACGTATTTGAAAGACAAATTTTCAGAGTTACAAAAGACGTGGGATTTTTTGTATCCTGCAATGGCGAAATTAGTCAAGGTTCTTTATTCGATTTTTTTTGGTTTGAGATCACCTGGCAAGTTTGATGAAAAAACAATAATCCCAGATGCAAAAGTGATTTTTAACAAATTACATGATGAAGGATTATGTCAATCCTTTCAAAAAGCATCACATCAAATATATGAACCTGCAATGACATTTTTGCCAATATATAAAAAGAGAAAAAGAAAAAGACAACAGCAACAAAGAACAAGAAAATCACAACAACAAAGGAGAATAAATTCACAACGAGGATCGATGCAAATTCAACGACAAGAAAGTGCACAGAAACAAAGAACAAGAAAATCACAACAAGGATCGGTGCAAATTCAACGACAAAAAAGTGCACAGAAACAAAGAAGACAATCAAAAAGAGCGCGACACCAACAACAGCATCGTCAACTGACACAAAAAGAAAAATCGTTCTTGGATAAATTGAATTCACAATTTAATTAAATCCTCCAACTCCATTTCATGCGGGATATGAATTATCTTATTTTTTGGACACTTACGAAACTTATAAACAGGTTTTACATATATAAGAAATTTTAAGTACCAAGTTCTCTGTGCAAGAAAGACTTAATCAAAATCCATATGTGTCACTGTCTTTTATTTGGCCACCAACACATATTGTTTTTTATTTGGCGAAATTTATATATTCCCTAATATAAAAAGGAAATTATGCCATCTTTCCGCAATATTCCATGTGTTAAGTGTATGCGTGATCCCAAGCAATTGGTAGAATTGGTTGATCAACCAGGAGAAATAACAGTAAAAGACAATTTGGAATTATTAGGAGAAGGTGGATTCAAACAGATTTTTTCGTGGCCAGATAATCAAAAAGGACCAAGAGTATTGAAAGTAGTTTATCAACCTGAGAAAGTCGAATCTCGATCACAATTCTCTTCTTTTATCAAATCTGCAATCAAATCTGGATTGCTTGCAGAAATTAGTTTTCCGAAATTCATTCATAAATATGGATCAAAATTTCTAAAAGAAAGAATTCCTAACGTTCATGCTGTATATAACATAAAAGTTCCTTATGGGAACACAATTGGTATTTTAGAAGATAGACTTCCAGGAAATGATATTTCTGATATCATTCATTACAAATATGAATATGATAATGATGATATTATTGCAATCGCGTGTCAAGGATTTAAGATATTGAGTGAGTTTCATGAATTGGGACTCATTCATCATGATCTAAAGCCAGAAAACATGAAGTATGATTCGTCCTCAAAAAAATTATTTTTTTTTGATTTGGGATTATCTTGTTCTACAAATTGTTGTGAATGTGAAAATGAACCTCTATGTAATAGGGAATTCGCAGAGTTTTGCAAACCTGAAAAAATAAGTGGGACCGTGGATTATATAAATCCTGGATTATTATCTAGTGTATCGAAATATACTGCAATGAAGAAACAACTACAACATGGATTCTTCTCTATTGCAAACCCCCCAACTCAAAGAAGAATGAAATGTATGGAAAAATTGGTGATGGAAAAAAGATATGAATTAGATGTATATGCGATGGGAGTCATATTATTAATGTTATTAGATGCTAAAATTCCAAGGAGCAAGTATCGACAAACCCCTAGAGTGTATACTTTTGTTGAACTTTGGGAAGGGCCAAAGATGATTCAGAAAGATGGGAAATCCGAGATAAACAAATATCACATGAATAATATGAAAGACACATTAACAAAAACATTTTTAAAGTTAAAAGAAAATTATAAAGATGATAGTAGAATGGGGAAATTATTGGATGTTATTTATTTAATTTTTTTTGGGTTGTCATTTCCTGGGAAGTTTGATGAAAAAACAAAAATACCAGACGCAAAATATATTTTCAATGTATTGCATCAAAAAGGATTATGTTCATCTTTTCAAAAAGCACAAGACCAAAGATATAATCCTGCAATAATGCCACGACAAAAACAAAAACAAAAACATATGAAAAGAAAACGTAGTTCTCTACCTCTACAACAACAACCAATGCAAATTCAACAACAAAAAAGACAACAGCAAAAAAGAAAATCACAGCAACAAAAAAGTCAACAAAGAAAATCACAACGACCAATGCAAATTCAACAACGGCAACCAAAAAAACTAAAAAATAACAAAAAACAACAACAGAAAACACAACAGAAAACACAACAGAAAACACAACAGAAAACACAACAGAAAACACCGTTATGGAGAAAATGGGGATTACAACCAATGACTTTCAATGATCAAGACTTAAAATACTTACCTTAAACTCCACTTCATGGGGCATTATAATTATACACGATTGCCAAAAAAAAAGAATAAAATTCTTTCAAATCTCGACAATAACAATCACCAAAAAAAGCACAGGAAGCTACAAACACTGTCACTCAACAATTCAAAATAACAGAAGAATGCTTGTGTTTAATTATTATAGATTGTTAATGTCTTTTTTTTTCAAAACTCATTCTCCCATTAAAAATGCAAGGAAGTCAGAATGGACGGAGAGGTAGGGAGGAGGGATACTAACGCAAACAACTTTCAATATAATAAAAATAAAATGGGATTGCCAGCAAACAGAGTTAATATTTCTAGAAATATTTTAGGATCAATGTTTATTTTCTGGTCAAGTACCAGAATTTGCTTATATCGTACATTAACTGTGAATGGAGTCACAAAAACTTGCAAATTGATTACGAAACAATCATTCGATCAGTAACTCTGCGCCAATCGGAACCATCGCTGAAAGCTGGGACAGCTCCGCCTGTTTCATCGGAAACATATATCATTGCACCAGCAACTGACGGCGAAGGGAGAGTTGCGACAGTAAAAGATGAGAGAAAACTATTAGAACACAAAAATGCTAACGCCCCCATATCAGGGGATGTTATTGAACACCATATATTTTTGTTCACATCTAAATTGTGCAGAGCCAGATTTCCAGTCCCTATTGATGGGGATCCTATTTGCAAATTAGAATCAGATGAGATCGGGGCACTACCACATACAATTGGGGTGATTTGGAATAACGGATCGCTGCTAATAAGACCAGGACCGGCTCCAGGACCCGATCCGGCGAAAACTTGTTCAGATCCGACGTTATTATACCTATATTTTTCGGCTTGAGATGCTGAATATAAGACATAGGCGGCGTCATTGGGACTATTCTCCCATGCTATACAATTTCGCATATATCCCTTTGTGTTTCCGGAAAATCCTCCACCAGTAACCCCTAGAAACCCGGTAGCTGTATTGTTGCGCATTGTACAATTTGAAACTACGGTTGTATCGTCTGTAGAAAATTGAGAAATCGTAATCCCACCACCTGTACCTGCCGTATTACATTGTAATAAACAAGAATCTACTGTACCGCTATTCCTAATATATAGTCCACCACCTGCATGGGTCGTATGAAGAAAAGGTTTATTGCCATAGATAATACATCTATAGCAGTGACCATCACCAATATATACGTTACCACCATATTGGAATGCGGTACCTCCGAAAACAACACAATCCTGCAAGGTAGCATTTGCCTGAATTCTTACATTTCCGCCCTCGTCGGGGACCGGTATTGGACCGAGATCGTTAGCGATACCATTGGAAATTGTAAAATTTTCTACAACGCAACATGCATGGTTAAGGTGCAAAATACGATAACGTGGATCAGCATCATCACGAGTTAGAATGACATTATTTTTATCACCATATCCAACTAATTTAACTGCCTTACTGATTAAGATTTCCTGACCAGCTATATACGTACCTGGCCCGACATATATAGTCGTCCCATCTGTGGCTGTGGTAATAGCATTTACAATTGTAGCTTTTGATGTCGCCCATGTTAAACCGTCGTTAGCATCGCTACCCGTGTTATCGGGTGGGGGTGGAAGCACGTATAACTTATTACACGTGCCAGTGCTTTCTACCCCAAATTCTACAGTTGTGGTTCCTGATATATCGTCATGGGTCAAACCCACTAAAAGAGAAGATGGGCCTTTAAATACGAATTTTTTGGTATTTGGAACCTGGACTGGTCCAATCACAAAGCCATCGGTTTGATCTAATTCTACTTCAAAGAATACAGCTCCATTGATGATATTTTGTACAGATAAATTTGTGACTTCCATGTTTTGCACATTGGCAACATTGGATGTGATATTTTGTGCAGATAAATTTGTGACTTCCATGTTTTGCACATTGGCAACCTTGGATGCTAATTCACATATAACCGCCCTACCAGAGCATAAATTTCTGACAGCAATATCTTGACTTCGCGTGCCAGTTTGACAACAATCGTATGACATTTGTGAAGAATTTTATTCTTGTTTCGATTGTTTTAATTGTAATCAAATAAAATATATTGTGTAGATTTCCACATAAAAGGTCCCTTAGCATTTCGAAAACCAACACGGACCTTTTATGTGAACAGTGAGTGACTCATATGGTATTTATTCTATGTTGCACATCCATAATGCGTTTATTTTACTTGGCAACTACCAGCATTGCGATTTGTATTTCTCAAAATAAAAAAAATAATTCAAAATCTGGGTTAAAACAAAAAAAGTCAAACATTATACAAAAAAATGAAAGAAATTTTTGCTCTCCTTATGCGTGCGTGCGTGCGTCATATAAGTCTTTTGTAATATATTTTGGCTCCTCATCGTAATTTTACAGAAGCTTTTTTATTTTTACTTTCCAATATTTTTTAGATATTTCGTTGTTAACTCGTTTTTTTTATTTCACGTTCATTATTCAAAACAAAGAAGATGGGAGAAAAGTATTCCAATAATTATTCCAAGTGGGACAACTGGGCAAAGGAGATCAGCGACGACGAAGGCGAAAATGAAAAGCGATTTTCGCACGACTTGGCTCGAGCTGCATACGAAGCGAAACAAGGAAAACCTCTCAATCACACGACGAATGGTGACAGCGAAAAATTTCAGAAAAAGAAAATCGTTTTGGAAGTGCCCGAGCAGTTTGCAAAAAAGGGAGAAACTAAAGAATAAATTGCGGGAGCACCAAAAGTTTTATTCTTTATCACTTTACCTTTTTTTTGGTCCCATATTTTTATTTTTTGCTGGAGGTTTCTTGGTGCCCCGAAGTGACGGAGTTGGCTTGGGTTCTGGCATGATCATTTGTTTGGAAATTGCAGGAGGATCCAACGGTCCAGAAATTCCGTTGGCTTGTGTCATTGCGAAGGAATCCAACGGCATGCAGGTGCCATGCGTTTTTTTGCATTCTATTTCTTGAAGCATTTCGTCGATTCGATTCCCGGGACGATGATATCGCAATACATATTGTTGTCCTTCTACTGCGATCTGTTTTCTTTCTTCCGGATGTTCCAAGTAATACAAAAGAGCGTTTTTCAAATTGGTCATGTCATTTCGATGATAATAATAGATGTGTTTTTTATGCTCGAATGGATGTTTCACAGGCATGACCATGCGATCTACGAAAACCATGCTTTGGCCTATGAAACTTTCGAAGAGTCTGTAATCTCCGGACCACATGCTCGGATTGCAGGTGACGATAATTTTCGATCTTATCATTGTTTTATGGTACACATCGTCAGTGGAATTTCGTCCATCATAACCGCTGGCTCCTGCAATACCGACGTGAATTTTATATTTCGAAAAAGCTGGATCTCTCCTCAAATTCGAAATAAATTTCGCAACGGCACTTCTGTGATGATGTTGAATTGGCCTCGTGCAAGTGGTGTTGAAAAAACAGGAAATGTCGATGTTTTTCGGACTTGGCATATTCATGTAATTTTCCACGCCGTGTTTCATGGCGTACGCAATTGGGACCATTTTTTTTGAAAGAACGGTGGGAATATAACGGAATCCATTATTTTCTTTTATCACACAGGAACGTTTCATGTACAACAGACAAGGTCCAGCATGGGCGATATGTTTATACCCATCTGCGTAATCTATCATAATGAGACGGTCTTTCGGATTTCGGCAGGATCTGTGGTTTATGCAATAGTCTGCCTGTTCATCCGAGGAAACTACCAGTACACGAGGATTCGCTTTCAGCCCTTCCGCAATCATCCATCGAGCCTCACTACATTTAGAGCCGATGTCAGGAAAAAATATTTTTATTTTTCTCGAAGTTTCAGGTAGAACTGAATGTGACGACATATGTTTTGTTTTATTTGAAATGAATTTTTTTGTTTGGATGCAGGGGACAATCGAAAGAGGCCAGAAACTCTTTGAGTGCTTTCGGAGATAAGGAGGCTTCGTATTCGAACAGAATCGCAGCCATTACGACGAAAAGAGTGTGATTGTATCCATAGCTACAGGTGTGGTCTCTGCAGGAAAAGTAATTGTCATTTCTTTCGAAAATGAATTTCTGAAAACTGTCCTCGGGATTGTCCATGTACTTGACTTTTTTCGAAAAATAGAGTCCAATCAATCTCTGCATGATAGGTCCGTTATACTCTGCCACCAAATCTCTCGTTTCCATTATTTTCATGTCGGAAACCAACATGATCATAATTTCTTTTCTGGGTAAAATATCTTCGGACGGAGAAGCGAATCGACCCTTCAAAGACAACACATGATCCATTCGTTTAAAGAGGAGATTCCTGTCTCCGCCACGAGCAGCAGTCTTATGGTTCATTTGGGCTTCTCTGGATGAACACTTGGAAAAAAGAAAATGAAAACAAAAAAAAATCGAATATTCGTAATTTATTGTAATTTAAAATTTAGAAAATTATTTATTTTTATTCATTTTTACAAAAAAGTGTATTTCGCAACAAAAGCACCCGGGATTTTATGAAGAATATCTTCCATGGGGACTAACGTTTTTAGTTCTCGACGCCGACCAATTTTCAAAATTCTATAAATAGCTTCTTTTGGAACGCTGGTTGTAATTCCATTTTGAGGCAATTGATCGCAAATATATTCTTTCAACACCTTTCGATCTATCAAAACAAATCCATCCGAAACTTCCTGAGCCAAATAATCTATTTCTTTTTCGTGCAGATATCCCAGATCAGTGGGTTTGATATCGTGCAACAAAATCCACAAGAAATCATCTTGTTTTTCTTCGTCATTCATCAGAAGTTTTTTGCGATCTAACACTTTGATTTTTCGCCAGGAAGTTTCAGAGGCAGCATCAGAAAAGTTGGCTATGATTTCGGCGTGATGCAAATATCTATCTTCATCTGAAGTGGTTTTGATTTCTGAAATTTCATTTGGCTGATTGCTCAGTAAATCGACACAGCGTCCCACGATTTTTGGTGCTTTCGGAATTTTTGCTGGCAGCATCGTCTTGCTACTACTTTTTACAGTTTTTTTTTTGATGGGAGGTTTCCATTTTTCATATTGGCGTTTTTCGATAGCCTTAGGTTTTTCAGGAATGATTTCATCTGAAAAAATCGGTATGGCATGGTCTTTTACTTCTTTGGCTAAATCAGCAGGAGAGAAAATTAAATCTTCCATTTTTGTAAGTAGGAAAGAATAAAAAATAACAAACAAAAAATAAATGTAAACGAGAAAGCATTTTTTTAGAAAAGTCTATTTTAAAATACCGCGCCGAGTTTATGTTGAAAGTCACATTCATTTCTACTTTGGAGCCTTGCTTTCAATGTTCTGGAAAATTGAAGATGTCTGGCGTTCGCGAAGTGATATTTATCCAAAAGGATCCATTGATCGAGAAAATCACAGAAAAAGGGAAAACACACCACTTCATTCAATCGCCAAAACTTCTTGGAGCTTTTGGAAGACCAATGATAGCGATATCTGCAGCGGACGCTCATTTTCGTTTTCGATGGGGGATCGATTTGGATCGTGATTATTATGGTTGGATTCGAAGCTCTTCTTCAACTGAACGAAGATTTTCAAAAAGTGTCCCAACTTATCTCTGCTCTGATGAAGCTCGTGATATTTACAGACAAGCTCATCTTGACTTTGAAAAACGAAACTGCTTAAAAGATGAAATGAAAATCTTTTCGAAAAATGGCAGAGGAACACAACAAAAATAAAATTTTATTCCTCTTCATCTTCATCTTCGTCCTCATCCTCATCCTCATCCTCATCCTCATCCTCATCCTCATCCTCATCCTCATCCTCATCCTCATCCTCGGCCTCGTCTTCTTCGCACTCATATTCATCTATTCGCGCAATCGCATGATCTGTGTAGAGCTTACTTTTGGCAAAGAAATCCTTGGATCTGGGATCACCAAAACACGCCATTTCGGCAGCGATTCTGCAGAAATACATTCCAAGTTCTTCCAATTCAATGAGATTATCAAAAGACGGTGCTTTTTCTCTATAGAACTTCTTTGCGCGCTTCTCCAAATCCTGAAGTACCTTTTCCTCGAGACAGTCGAAAATCCTTTTGCGTTTGATATCAACTTCGGTTTCTGCCATCTTTTGTTTCTTTTTTCTCTGCAAGAATTTTTTATGAGAAACAAAAAACAATCTATTGAACATGCACAAAACCTCAAGTTTTTGGTGTTGCGATCTTTGGCGTTTAAACTCTTTTGGAAGAGTTTTCTTCTCTTTGGTCAAATGTGGTTTGCTCCCAGATGTATGTTTTGTTGAAGGAGTGAGGAATTTCTGTTGAGGAGATCTGCCTGCTCAAAAATAAAATGAAAATTGTAAAATTCCTAACCAGTAAAAAAATATGTCGCAAAAAAAAGAACCCTACATAGATGCACGCCCAATGATGGCACAAGTGAATCTCTTCCCAGCATTCCCAGTGATGAGCGATTCCTTGTTTCTTCCACGACCTAAATCATCTATGCCATGATGAATCACAACAGATCTTCCATAAATCTCCGGCACTTGTATCAGAGGATCAAAATATTGAAAAATAAATTTTCCCTTGGGATCTGCTTGTAAATTATTGATGAGATCTCCGGCATGGCGACCACAACAATCATTCAAAATACTTCCATGATTTTTATTGTGAGGATTCCAATGACCACCGAGCGATTCACATCCTTTTCTTTCATCACCAAATTCGTGAATGTGTATGGCTTTCGTTTCTCCGGGGACAAATCCCGATAAGTGAAATACCACGTCGGCCCCTTTGGACTTTTTTCCTCTAAACAAAACATAACCATAGATTTTAGGACCTCGAAATACTGCAATGGCTAATTTCATTTTTTTTATTACATTAGGTTTTTTTCGTGCCAAATAAAAAGCTTATTATAAAATCACAAAATATTTTCAGGTTAAAAGAAATCCGAGTAGCTCTTTATTCCACCAGTGAGTGACTCACAATTTAATTTTGAAAATTTAATTTCGTTCGCGATGAGAATCTTTCTTTGCGTATCTCACGAAAATCCGCTCTTTTTCGTCAATGTTTGGCAATTGATAATTGTTTTCTTTCAACCACGTGTAGACAAAGGCAACTTGATGTTCGTTCAGAGACTCTGACAAATTGATGAAAGCGAACCATGCGAATCTCTTGAAGAGAATAGAAATTTCGGTGATGTCGGTCTTCTTGATCACATTCGATCTGGTTGCGAAAGAGATAAGCTGCTCCAAATTTTCTTTCACAGCTTCTTCTTTCAAATTCGGATTTTGTTCGTACAGGTCATTCATGCCAACATACAACACATACGGATTCATCACTTCTGGATTCGCGTAAAAAAGTCGAAGTACTTTCAATCTGCAGTTCCAATTTTCGAATTGCCGCAGTGCTTCACTGTCTGCAATGATCATGCATTTTGAAAATTGCACATTTTCATTTGGTGTTTCAATGCGAAAGTTTGTTGCCAAAAAATGTCCGGTTATGGCCGGAAAGATATCTTCTCGCAATCTGATCAAATCTTCAGGTCGAGTAAACGATCGAAAGGAGAGTCGGGCAATTTGTACATCTGAATTCGCCATTTCTGTTTTTTCTGGCCTCCTGGTCGGTTGGGTTGGGTTTTGTTTATTATATCTTTGTATTTTTATTTTTTTTGAGAAAAAATAAATTTCGAACGTCACAATTACGATTTTTAACGTTCCGAAACCAAATGTCTTTAAAAATGTAAATAAAAATGAAAATGTTGACGGGAGTTGGTAAAAAATTCACAACCGAAGATTTTTTCATGACCGAAACGAACCCAGAAACGAAATATGAACGTTTTACCAACAGAAATACAATCCACTATGGGCAAGTGAAATTACTGATGGCGGATATATTTTTCATACTTCATTTTGTGGATTTGAAGAAATTTCGTAATCCCATTTTACTGGCCATCGGTGCAGCACCAGGGCATCATTATGCCATACTCCGGGAATTATTTCCCATGATCGAATTTCATTTGTTTGATCCCAGACCCTTTCATTTGAAAAAGGCTGTTTATAGAGATCAAACATTAATCATTCATCAACAATATTTTTCTCACAACGACGCGTACGAATGGAGAAAATCAGCTTCACAAAGAGGATTGTATGTTACCTCCGACATTCGATCAGTCGACCACACGACAGAAACCAAAGAAAAATTGACGAAAGCGATTTCTGAGGACATGTCCATGCAAAAAGAATGGATCGAAATCATGAACCCGCAGAATGCCGCCATCAAAACAAAATTTCCTTACATCGACGATGGTGAAGAGGATATCCAAATTGAATATTTCGATGGGTATTTATGTAAACAACAATTTGCACCACAGACCTCAACAGAAGCTAGATTGATTCCTTCCTTCACCAGAGACGAAGAGAAAAATCGGAACATTTATGCCACAAGGCAATGGAGTGCCAGAAAATATCAAGATCAATTTTTTTATTTCAATATGGTAATTAGACATTCCAATTTTAACAATCCTTTTACAGGAACCTTGGAGCCCATCTACAACAAGGATTTAATAAACGATTTCGATAGTACAGCCACCGCTATCATTTTGGCCCAATATTTAAACAAAATCAGTGGAATACTCAACCCGAGTATCCAAGAGGTCCAAAAATTATTTGACCTTTGCATGCATGGTATAAACGATCAAAGGAAGATACCATTGGAGATCTCAACTTTACGAACTTCCATTTGGAAATCATCCACTCTGCCCAGATCTGGCAAAGAATTGGCTTCGAAAATCCGAGAAGAGTGGAAAGCAAAAAATTATTAAGAAAAAACAAATGGCCAAACAAGAAATTTTAGAAACCCTAAAATGAAAAAAGATAAAGAATGCAAAGCAAAAAATTTAAACAATATAAATATAAATTAAATAAAAAAATGAATGAGACAAATATTCGAGTCGTTTTCATAGGAAATTCGGATGTGGGCAAAACTACCTTGGTGCATCGTATTAGAGCCAATGCGATGGCGTTAGATAAAATTTCGAATACCGTGGGGGCCGAGTTTTCTACGGCAACTTTCGAAGGAGCAAGAAGCAACAACAAAATAAATTTTCAACTCTGGGACACTGCAGGACAAGAACGGTTTCGATCTTTGGTTCCTCTATATTTTCGATACGCAGATTTATTTTTGCTTGTCTTTGATATTTCGGATATATCTTCTTTTGAAGCAATCGATGACTGGATCCAATTGGTGCGAGTTTCAAACCGTGGAAATGTGCCGATGATTTTAGTGGGGAATAAATCCGACATACGAAAGTCTTCGCCAGAATCAGCAGCGATTTCAGAGGAAGACATCAAAAAAAAAGTTTCTAGTCTTTTCTCGGAGAAGTCCGAAGAAAAAAAACTTTTATGGTGTGAAATCTCTGCGTTGCACGGTTCCAAGGTGAAGGAATTGGAAAACTTGATTTGTGCAACGTCAGCTCAATCCTCTTCTTTCGTGGAAAACGAAGAAGAATATTCATTGTTTCAAGATGATGAAAGCTCCCTGACATTGAATGGAGCAAGTTATTATTCTAACTGCAGCAGCAAATGTTGAAAATAAATAAAAAAATAGACCAGGCAAGGGATCGAACCTCGATCTTCTCTAAGACAGACGCTCTGCCAACTGAGCTACGGGCCGATGATTTATTCGGCCCGCCGGGATTCGAACCCAGGACCTTCGGTTTCAACAAGATGTTCTACCAATTGAACTACCTGATCATTTGCATAAAAAAGGATATAATATAGTTATTTATTGTGCTGAAACTCAGCTTTCCTGAAAAAAAATGACTCACTTATTTTTGTGTGTGTTTTTCGATGTTCATAAGAATCTCAGGTCTGGGTCGTGGGTTCGAATCCCAAGAAAAATACTTTTTTTTCTTGCTACCTTCGCTAACTGTTTTTCACTAAAATATGGGCTGGGGTGTTTTTATCCTTAATCTTGTAGAAATCCCAATATTAAACTTATAAGTTGTATGTTAGTTTATTCAAAAAGTCAGTGGGGAAATTCGAGGTCGTGGGGTAATTTATTTTCGCCCCTTTGACACTTGACTAAAAAATCACAATAGGTAGTCAAAAAAATGAACCAGGCAAGGATTTGATTTCCCTAGGAGACCTGACGCTCTGCATCTGAGCTACGGGTCTCAATTTGAAGACCCGCCAGGAGTCGAACCGGGGGTGTTAATTCCAAAGGTGTTCTGCCAATTGAACTACCTGGTCTTTCTTCAAAATAAGGAAAAAAGTATATATATATATATTTATTTTGTGGATTCTGCAACATCAAAAATTAAAACACGACTTTCGGCATTTTTTTTTGTTTGTTGTTTTTTATTTTTATTTTTATTTTTGTAAATTCTCCCATTTTTCAAACAGTGTTGCTTCTCTTCGAATATACTTTTGGTAGAATTGGGATTCCATTTGGCATTCAAACAATCACATAAAGGATGGAAACAAATATGTTTTTTATATTTTTTCATTGCTGGCAAAGTATTGCTGGCTTTTTATTGATAATTTAACAAAAAAATTTAGTAGCGACTTCCAACTTAAGTTAATTGACTACCAACTCGTGTTTTTTGATGAGTGCAAGAGTTCACGAAAGGATTGCATTGAATCGAGCCATTTCGGATCGGTATGACATTTCTTCCATACAAAGGACCATTGATTCCATTGATGTACGGAACGTCATATGGAAATGGTTTGTAACTATCGGTCAAGGACCATTTCAGATAATCGTTTTTAGAAGGAATATAAGCCATTTCAAAGCCATTTCCGAGGTCTGCCCAAGAATCAAATCTGGCAATCTGTGGGATAGGACCAGATTCATCCAAACCATGATGAACTGATTTCTTCGAATAGTGAGTCATTTCAATACCAAGTGAAGTTCTTTTTTTAATATTACTGCATATATTTTTATTTGGTATTTCGATGAATCAATTTTTTTTTTTACTTATCAAATCTATTTAGCCTGGCTGCTATCATTTTTTCTTTTGTCTCTGTTGGATCCGTTTTGAACTTCTCCTCCCAGAACCTTGTTTTTGTTTTTGTTTTTGTTTTTGTTTTCGTTGTGGACTGTTTTGTTGCTTTCCTTTGGATTGTCTTTTTGGACTTTTCTGTTTTTTGCTTTTGGATTGTCTTTTCAAATCTTTGCATTTAAAAATAAAGATTTGTTTTCCTTTTCCTGCTATTTGTAATTTATTCTCTTGTAATTGTACGTAAGAGTAACGTAAACCTGCACCAAATAAAATTTTTTTTTCAAAGTTTCTTACATCCCTCATGATCTCTTCCCACTTGATCATATGACGACAAGTTGGACAGCTGTAGCTTCCTTGTTGTTTAATATGAATTGGTTGATTCTCATACATTGTCATCAAATTTTGAAATGATAAACAATGATTAAAAAATCCCTCTGGATGTTTGAAAGCAACGTAATATTCATTTTGATTTGGTTTTTCCAAAGTGATAACGTCCACATCCTCACAACAACCTTCAAGTAAATTTTTAAATGAATCTTTGTTACCCCTCCGGCTGCCTCTAAGAGCTTTTATACGTAAAAATTTGGCCAAAGTGATTATAAGTATGTAGTTCATTTTTATTACACTTCCGCGAGGTCTATCAAAAAATTTCGTTTCGTTATAGTTTGTCTCTTCTAACAGTTTTACCATAGGTTGCAGATTTGTGGTAAATAACAAATCTTGCAAAACTCTCCATTGTTTTATGTGATGCCATCCCCACCGTTCAGCTTCTTTGTTAAAATCTTCGAAACGATGATCTTTTAATACCAACAATTCCGAAAACTTGATTTTTTTTATAAATTCTCCAATCGTTGTTTTGATGGAAATATTGTTTTCTTTTAAAAAATTTCTGAGAAAGTAGATGTTTTTCCAGAATTGCTTTTTTATAGGTTGGTCTTTTTGTTTAACTTGATAATCGATGACAGGGGAATAATCCTGTTGTGAATAAGAAGAATATTGTTGCTGTGAAGAAGGATATTGTTGCTGTGAAGAAGGATATTGTTGCTGTGAATAAAGATAGGCCATTTTTATTTTCACATCAACAAAAAAAATAGTAAATTTTTTACTTTTTTATATTTTAAAAAACAATAAAAATTTTTTGGGAAATCAAATGTTTTCAAAATCAAAAATCAAAATGGCAAATAAAATTTACACTCGGACTGGCGATAATGGAATGACCTCTCTCGGAAAATTTCGAATTGCGAAAACTCATCCGCTCATGGATGTAATGGGGAAATTGGATGAATTGCAAGCAGCTCTGGGGCTAGCTGAAGTTTTGGTGCAGCAAAATGTCATTTGTCCGAATCGATTGACCGATAGGTATGATACTCTAAAATTAATGAGTGAAGAAATCATATTGATCCAAGAATATTTGTACGAATTGGCAGGAAGAATCCATCAAAATTACAAAAGAAAAGAAACATGGTCACTGATGCTAGAGGATCTTGTTTTGGTAAATGATGAGGATCCTTCCTCCTCGGAAATGAATTCGCTGGCTTATAGCTTAGAACAGAAAATGGATCTCATGAACAAAGAATTACCCAAATTAACTCATTTCATTCGACCGGGAGGAAAAGATATGGCTCTGGCACAATTCCATGTGTGTCGAACCGCCTGTAGAGATTTGGAAAGGAAACTTCATATCGCATTGAAAGATGAATCTTGTTTATTGGAACAAGACGCCAAAGACGTGAATAGAATGAGTGATTGGTTGTTCGTGCTGGGACGATATTACCATAAAATTATGTATCCAAAGGAAGAAGAATGTTTATTCATCCACAAAAAATAAATCAATTTTTATCGTAATCGAATTTTCGATCCTCCATTATAGTTAGTGATGTTAGGTTTACCAAATTCGATTTGGTAATTGGAAATCTCTTGAGGGGAAATCCGAATTTTGCCGGTATCATTGGGATACACGCGCGCATATTTTCCATCTCCAGCGCGTCTGCAAGAAATCTCAGACCCTAAAAGTAGTTCTCCTTTATTGTTATCCTTTAGAGTTTTTTTAGTTTGATAAATTTTTACAGGAACATTGAAACCAGTTCTTTTAGTATGTTTCACACATTCAGAATAATTTTTGCATGTTTTGGGAGACTGTGGAGGCACAGCACAGATGGAATAGGTATCCTCTGGAATTCCAGTTTGCGAGGAAAATCCATTGAATGTGAATTCCGCGAGAGTAGCATTCTGACTTTCGCTCACTCTGAAATGTCCAGCCCAATGGTCATCTGGAATTTTCCATTTAATTGTGTGTTGAGGAAGAAGGGTCCCCAATTTAGAATGAACGTTTCTAGAATAAACGCCCACGCGAGAAAAAACATAAATATCTAATGTTGTTGTTCCTGCATTTTTAACGGAAACATATCTAAAATCCATAGTTTCACTCACTTTTTATTTATTACATTTGCTAAAGAAAAAATAAAATATATTTAACGCAAAGGTCTGGATAAATTGAACTCAAATTGTGATCAAAAGAATTGGTATCGTTTTATTTCCTAACAATGCGGAAGCCACTAATCTGTGCACTCCATCTAATAATATTTTTCTTCTTTTCATCTGTAAGATAACTACTGGGCTTATAGAATCATTGGTGGTCTGCAACCATTTGATAGATGATATATCTTTGGCACCTCTGGGTCTATCATTTGGAGGGTATGCTTGTGATGCGGTTTTTGCTTTTAATCTATTCGAATTCACATTCTCTATGTCCCCAGTTTTAAAGTCATTTATTTTCATTGTGATGAATATGCCTTCAGACACTAAATTCATAAATTGTTTTTCTCTTATTTTTGAATCGATTTCTTTTCTAAAATGAGTATTCCAAGTATGCCATGCATCATTGAATACAGAAAATGTAATTTCAGAATGCCACTTCATTTTATTTCAGACAACTTTTAAAAAACATTGTACAGTAAAAAATCAATTTATTTAGACCTTTGTGCCATCAAACCCTGAATTGCACAGACACAAATGCAAATAATAAATTCCATTTTCGCAATTTGTTTCTTTTTTTTTTGAGGGTTCCTAGGTTCCAGGGTCTCACTCACTCTTCGCCCTCATCATCACAATCTCGGCCAAACGGGGTGTTCCACACGTAATGGATTTTTTGGTAACATGTTGGACAACGAATATCTGGAGGTTCAGAGGTCGTCAGTCCACCACCTTCCATTGGAGTCCAGACTCTCACGTCTACCGGGCAAGGTTTGTCGACAGCACAGTTCTTATCAGGAGAATGACTGGTTTTATCCACGAAGGGACATTCTCGACAAATCTCCTCCCATATCTCAGGAAGATAGTGAAAGACGACCGTGTCATATTTGTTAGTTTGTCTTTCAGATGGAATCCAAAATGCTGGCTGAATTTTGCCACCACCACCACCGCCCACCGACAATGCTCCATCACGGCAGACATAGATGTCAGCGGCTTCCAATGAGATCTCTCCAGTCTCCGAAACCCCGAACATGTGAGCAATGGCAACTTGCATGCTATTCGACGGTGGAGGGCCATGACATGTGCAGCTTTCGCAATGTGCTACTTCTCTGTCATCTGCCTCGAAAAATGTGGGATCCAACTTGCACGGATGCACAGTGACAACTTTCATGGTTGTCATGATCCCACCCCACGCTTTATTCGCACATTGTTTGGCTTCTTCTATATCCACGAGGTATGTCGATTCTGACTTGATATTTTCGGGATTAGGAAGCGCATCATCGCTCAGACCTAGTTTTCGTCTCTGAGTCGGTGGGGATGTCGGAACATGGTCGGTGTCTAGAGTCGAGGGTGTAACTTCTTTTCGTTTCGACATTGAAAGGTGAAAACAAAAACAAGAGGGACGACAGACAACATTTTTTAGAATTCTGTTTTACTTTCAGGTAAAAAATCAAAATTTTTCAATTTATTTAGACCTTAAGAAGTCATCAATATCTTCGTCTCCTTCTGCTCTTCCTGCGCCCATTGCTGTTGGGTTCAACTTTGGGAAGGGTTATTTTTTTTTTCTGTAATTTTTGTTTCCGAGACTCTAATTCTTTCCGACATTTCTCGATTTTTGGGTTCATAGTTTCCAATTTTTTTACATACATCTCTTTTTGTTTTTCACATTTGCTCTGAGTTTCCGGCAATTTCTGAATATCTTTTTCGACACGATGAAGCAAGGAAAATAAACGTCGTTTCTCTCTTTGGATTGTGTTCAAACGAGACCTTGCACTTATGTATCTTTTTTCATCCAAAGTTTTGAATTTATGAGAAGAAGAAGAACAATCCGAAGATTCCACAACCTCGGTGCTAATTTCCAATTTGCTGCTTCCATCTGCATCGTCAGCAATTTTCATTCGTTTGAATATTTTTCGAATCACATTATTTGGATTCTCATCTTCCATGTGCAATTGTATTATTTCGATGATTTTGGCAGGACTGTACGGACCTCCCATATCTTCGGCTTTTAAACTTTCTATGGATTCGTGCAAACCGAAAAAATGAAAAAGCAACCGTTGCACTTGATCAAAATCGCATGCACCTATTTGAACGATTTTATCAATACGTCCCGGACGGATCAGAGCATTATGTGAAACCTCTCGAAAAATCGAATCATCATTGGCTGTTATGAATAGGATCCTCCCGTGTGTTTCCACAAGTCCATCAATCTCATTCAGCAAACATTGAATACTTATTTTATTTGATCCTCCATAGCAATCGAATATCGAACTTCTGTCCAAATCTTCCAAGGCCAGTATGTACGGAGAATTCGAAGTGAAATATGCTATTTCTTTCATCAGTCGACAAAACGTTGCATTTGAAGTTACCACTTGAAAATCCAAAATAAAAATAGGTAAATTATATTCAGCTGCGATAGATTTGATAGCGGAAGTTTTTCCTGTTCCCGGCGGACCTGTCAGGATATATCCTCTTTTGTATGGTATTCCTCTAGTATTATACCATTGTTCATTCTCAAAAAATGATCTTATATCTTTCACTAAGTCTTCTTCTACTTTTCGAGATAAGATGGTATTAGATAGACGTTTGTTCGTTTTCACGTGTACCAAATCCCATTTTTCATTCGTGTATACTTTTCCGCCTTTGGTTTCCGTATCTTCTGTGCTGGTAATGTACATTTTCGTAATAGCTGCTTCCGTACAAGAAGTATATTTACAGATCGATGCGATATATTCTTTCAATTTCATCACACTCAATTTATAACTGCTCACGACGATCATTCGAGATTGATTTTTTGAGTCCACGGAACCAGTGAAACCACCCGAAAACGGAACATACGAAAGGAACATGGCCCTCAATTTGTCTCCAGACTCACATTCACCCTTCGGATCCACAATGTAAAGTTCCACTTGTTCGTTTTCGAATGTGTCAAAAACTCCTTTCATGAATTCAACATTGGAGAGCGTACATTTTACTTCTCCTTGACGCGGCTCCAAACGACATGTTCGAATGTTTTGTTGATATTTGTCAATCATATAGGTTTCTAAAGACTCGTAGATCGGACCGTTTTCATTAATGAATACTGCGTTTTGTTTGGGCATAATGGCCCTCATGACAGTATTTATGCTGGGCAATTTCTGCAAAGTCCATCCAATCAGGGCACCAGCAGCCATATTTATCATAGGATTATTTTCAGTGGGAAATATAGCCCCAATACTCATTCCGACCAATGAATGAAAATCCATGATCACTTTGTTTTTATAGGAAAATTTATTTTTTTTTTTTTTTTTAACTAACTGTTGGTCCCTTATTTTATTGTCTTTT
>PVMS01078103.1_pt1 | contig 43150 bp, 41 predicted proteins | sample 1853461 | NCBI WGS metagenome assembly PVMS01 (sample SAMN08582032, study PRJNA380276) | Marine sediment metagenome, whole genome shotgun sequencing project. | isolation source: ocean sediment barecode stripped | collected 2017
CCGGCCGGGTCATCGCTGTAGACGTGAATGTCGAGATGTAATTCGGCAAGCTGCAGTGAACCGTCGAGACGCAACTGGTCGATGGTTGGGATCGTCGCCATCGATTTGGCTTGAATCGGCGGGGATGCTGACGGCGGCGACGTCTTCTTTTCTTCAATGGCGTCTGCGATTTTGTCCTCGAAGGTCGCCGTCGCGACGGGTGCCGTCTCGACGGGTGCCGTTGCTTCGGTGGATTGATCGGCTACCGTTTCGGACGGCGCAGTCTCGGGCCGCATCAGGATGCCGATCAACACGGCGAAATTGACGCCGAGGAGTGCCGCGAGCATCCACAACCAGCGAGTCGGGTTCGGCTTCTCCGAACCTGTAGGCACGCTGGAGAATTCCGCGGATCCTTGCTGCTGACGGTCAGTTTCCGACTTCTTCAATGCATCGAGTATGAACGACATGCCTTACTCCTGCGCCAGCCGCGGAATCGTCAGTCGCGGCGTTCTGTCGGGTTCGAGCAGTGTATTGATGACAATCTGCGTATGTTGTCCAGCCAGTCCGTCGACAGCCAGTCGATGGTCGCGTTGAAACTCACGCACTTGTTGTTGCAAGTTTTCATCATAGACGTTGGAGTCGAATGGCTCAGTGCGATAGCGATCGTCGATTGCGACGAGGCTCTCGCGCAACCAGATCACATTGGAATTGCTCATGCCGGGCAATAATGAAACTGCAACACCGTTAGGTGGTCGCCACAACAGCTGGTAGGTGCCGAACCACATTTCCGATATGGCGGGGATCGAGTGAGAGACGGACACACCACCAATCGAAAGCTCGGCTCGCTCGCCGGATATTGATGTCAGAACGACATGATGCGTTGTGCCATCCTGGTCGACTAGCTGCAAAATAGCCGGGCGATCAAGTTGCCGCAGACCGCTCCATGATCCGCGGTGGCTAAGACAGCTGTAGCCGAATGATGTCGCCTGAGCGCATTTTGAACGTGTGGAATCGCCAATGTCGATATTCCATAGATCGAACAACGTTGACAGCGCGGTGCTGGCGCTGGTTAATTCCTGCGAAAGTTTGAGTTGTTCATTGAGCGACGCGCCTGATCTGGGATCGGAAGTAACGTCTGCCTCTACGGCACTCGCTGCCATTGCGGTTGCGCTTGGTTCGGGCACCGCGACCCCATCGGTCGATGGCCGCTGCCCAAAATTAAATCCGATACTAACGGCCAATACGAGTGTTGCGGCGACAGCAACCGTTGGTGCAGTCCACCGCCAGCCCAGCATCAGATTCGATTCGCCTGAAATCTCAGCCGCAGCGCGGCGGACGACCCGACGACTGACAAGCCGGCTACCCTGACTGTACGCACCAAGCAACGCGCGATCGCAAATGACATTGATGAGTCGTGGCACGCCCTGCGACAACCGGAATACAGTGCGCTTTGCACCTGCGTCGAATACTTTGCCGAGTGCGCCGGCGACCTGAAGACGATGTTCGATGTACTGGTCGGTTTCCTCCGGCGACAACGGTTCGAGGTGATAACGTCCCGTAATTCGCTGCGCCAGTTGTCGAAGATCGTTGCGAGCGAGCAATTCGCGTAACTCGGGCTGGCCAATCAGGATGATCTGCAATAACTTTTGTTTGGCAGTTTCGAGATTGGTCAGTAATCGCACCTCTTCGAGCACCTCCGGTGCAAGATTCTGTGCCTCGTCGACAACAAGTATGGTCCGCCTGCCGTCTGCATGTGCGTCGAGCAGATATCGATTAAGCGCGTCGATCAACGCCTTGATGCTTCCTTTCCGTTTCGGCACCTTGACACCGAGTTCTTCGCAAATGGCCTCGAGAAATTCAAGTGCAGAAAGCTGTGGATTGAGTACAACCGCGACATCGGCGTTGCTGGGCACGCGATTGAGCAACAGTGTGCGACACAACGTCGTCTTGCCCGTGCCGACCTCGCCCGTCAGCTGTATAAAGCCGCCACTCTCGGTGACGCCATATACAAGGTGTGCCAGCGCCTCGCCGTGGCGTTCGCTCAGAAACAAGTAGCGCGGATCGGGCGTTATCGAAAACGGCTTCTCATTGAGACCAAAAAAGCTGGTGTACATGATGCTGAGAGTTTAACTCAATCAGGACCGCTGCAAGGTTCTTGCGCGACCGACTGATTCTGACCCAAAACGATCCTGAATCTCGTCGACAGCGTGGTCGACCCCGCTTCCCGCAGGCCCCTCATTGTCCATGAACAGGTCGCGTTGCTCTGCAGGGGACAACTGACTGCCACCTACGCCCAGCAGCCGAATGCGCGTATCCGGGTTGCTCTCCAGCCAGGTCGACAGCAGATCCCGAGCAATCTGGAATATCTGGTCAGTATTGTTGACGGGGGGTTGCAGGCTTCTCTGCCGTGTAAAAGTCTGAAAATCCGACTGCCGGATCTTGATCTGGACGGTGCCAGCCTGAAGGTTCGATTTTCGCAAGCGACGCGCCGTGGTCTCGGACAATGTCAATAATTCACGGTCTATGTCCTGTCTGTCGCTGAGGTCTACCGGATAAGTTTCCTCGGCGCTGATCGATTTTTCCTCCCGATCAGGAACAACCGGCCGATTATCGATGCCGGACGCCCTGTCCCTGGTTCTTTGCGTATATCGACCAAATACAGGTTCGAGATCGCGATCGGGGGCCTGCCGCAAATCCACGATGTTGTAGACGTTGACGTTGTGAAGACGGGCGAGGGTCTGCCGGCCTATGCCGGGAATGACTGAGACCGGTAGTGGGTCCAGCGTTGCCCTGGCATTGTCGCAGGTGACGACGACGAGACCGTCGGGCTTATCCAGATCCGACGCAATCTTGGCGACAAGTTTGTTCTCGGCCACGCCGACCGAGGCTGTCAGTCCTGTCCTGTCGCGAATGTTGAGTTTGATCTTTTCGGCGATCTGCCGACCCGATCCATGCAACGCCCGACTGTCCGTGACGTCGAGAAATGCCTCGTCGAGCGACAAGCCTTCAACGAGTGGCGTGAACTCACGAAAGATCTCAAAAATTTGCTCCGACACAGCCTTGTAATGTGACATACGTGGTGTCATGCGAATGAGATTCGGGCAGCGGCGCAGAGCCTCCGCCATCGGCATTGCGGATCTAACGCCGAACTCGCGAACTTCATAACTCGCGGCAGCTACGACACCGCGATTGCTGCCACCTCCAACGACAACGGGTTTACCCCGTAATTCGGGTTTGTCGCGCTGCTCTACAGAAGCATAAAAAGCGTCCATGTCAACGTGCAGAATTGTGCGCATTACCGTCACAAAAACCGTCCTAGTTGCTGCGCTCGACGATGAACCGAGCCAACCAGCGCAGTGATTCGGCGTCCTCACCAAAAGCATTGAGTTTCTCGACCGCACTTTGCAACAATTCATCACAGCGTTTGCGAGCCTGGTCGAGTCCCATCAGGCCCGGATAAGTTGCCTTGTTCAGATGTTGATCGGCACCTGATTGCTTGCCAATGACCTGCGTATCACCCTCAACATCGAGAATGTCGTCCCTGATCTGGAACGCGATCCCGATCGTTCGGCCGAACGCATCGATTGCCGAAGCACGTTCGGTGTCCACGTTGTTGGCTAGTAGCGGTGCCGACACGACCGCAGCGTGAATCAATGCGCCTGTTTTCAATGCGTACATATGTTCAATTTCATCGGCAGTCAGCGAACGACCCTCTGCGTCGAGGTCCAGCGACTGGCCGCCGGTCATACCGATTGAGCCGCAAGCATCAGCAACCAGCTTGACAAGACGTGCCTGCGATCTCGGCGGTACGTCGGGAATGTCGGCCAGTACGCTGAAGGCGAGAGGCTGTAACGCGTCCGCCGCGAGAATCGCCGTGGCCTCGTCGTACTTGCGGTGCAACGTCGGTTTGCCGCGGCGCAGATCGTCGTCGTCCATAGCGGGCAGGTCATCGTGCACCAACGAAAAAGCGTGGATCAGTTCGATCGCCGCGGCCGGCGCGTCGAGAACCCGCTCCGGCACATTCAGGCAGCCGCCGGCAGCGTACACGAGCAACGGACGGACACGCTTACCACCATTGAATACCGCGTACCGCATGGCGTCATGCAATTTTCTGGGTGACTCTGTGACCGGCGGCAGTACTGAATCCAGCTTTTGAGCAACCCGTTCAGTGTAGTGCGCGATGCGGCTCTCAAATGTCGCTGGCAATGCGTGCTCCGCTTATCTATCCGGCCGTGTAGCGTACACGGAATTGCGCCGCCTTGCGCACGGGGCCTGGGCTATAATTCGCGTCCCTCTTATCGCTGGAAACATTAGCCTATGCGGGCAGTTGCCAAAGCCCAGCCGAACATTGCCATTATCAAGTATTGGGGCAAGCGCGATTCGAATCGTAACCTTCCTGCCGTGGGTTCGCTTTCTATAACGCTGTCCGAATTGTTTACGGAGATGGACGTGGAAATCGATGAGGCGCTAAAAGATGACCTGCTCATTGTCAACGGACAGGACGGTGACGGAATGTTGGCGCGTGTTTCTTCCTGCCTCGATAACATTGCGGGCCATGATCGGCCTGCAGCCCGAGTAATCAGCAAAAGTAATTTTCCGATTGCGGCAGGATTGGCGTCCAGCGCTTCCGCGTTTGCAGCACTTGTCGTCGCCGCTGATGCAGCATTTGGTCAGGCATTGAATCGTGAGCGGCAGGCCAGCCTGGCCGGCCGCTCGTCCGGCTCAGCGGCGCGGTCGCTTCTCGGTGGATTCGTTGAGCTCGAAAATCACGCCGACGATATTGTTGTAAAAACCTTGCTCAATGCCGAAGAATGGCCGCTAAAAGTCGTTCTGGCGATTACGGCGCCGGGACCCAAGGCGGTTAGTTCGGGAGACGCAATGGAGATTAGCCGCAAGACGTCGCCATTCTATGATCGCTGGGTAGAACAACAGGCGGCAGATCTCACCGAGGCGAGAGCGGCAGTGACGAATCGTGATTTATCAAAGCTGGCTTCAGTTGCTGAACACAATTGCCTCAAAATGCATTCGGTGATGTGGGGCTCGCGTCCACCCATGATTTACTGGAACAGCGCGACGATCGCGTGCATGCAAAGTATTCGTGATTTGCAGTCACAAGGCCTGGGGGTTTTCTTCACGATTGACGCTGGACCACAAGTCAAAGCGATTTGTACAGCGGAGCACGAACAGACGGTACGGGAAACGCTGACGGCCACGGCTGGCGTTGTCGAAGTTATGGTCAGCGGTCTGGGTGCGGGCGCGAAACTGGTGACTGCATGATCGATGTAGAAACCAGCGCACCGGGAAAAGTGGTCGTCGCGGGTGAATACGCGGTGCTGGATGGTGCGCCCGCCATTTGTATGGCCGTGAACCGCCGTGCGCACGTTTCGATAACAACAACCAATAACGATCACCACAGCGTTCTTGCGCCGGGGTATTCCGAGGTGGTCGGTCGCTTTACCGCTGCGGGCAATCAAATTGAATGGCTGGCCGGCGGCGAAGAGTTTTCATTGCTTGAGGCGGTATGGAACGAAGCTGCGCCCGCGGTATCGGAATTCCTGACGATCGTCCTCGATAGCAATGACTTCGTTGACGCCGTGACTTCTACGAAACTGGGAATCGGATCGAGTGCTGCGCTGGTTGTCGCGTTGACCGCGGCGCTCAATTCCATAACTGAGGGCAACATCAATGTTCTTGGCGCGGCTACCGACGCACACCGACGATTTCAGCTGGGCTCGGGCAGCGGTGTGGACATCGCATGCAGTTTCGCGGGGGGAATTATCGAGTACCACATGGGCGAAGAGCAGACCCGTTCACTGGCATGGCCAGATGGCTTGGCATTTACATTGCTGTGGAGTGGCGTCGCGGCGAATACCGATCAAAAGTTGCAGCAACTGGCACGCACCGAGGCCGGCCAGGCACGTGCCGACCTCGCTATTGCGTCTGCTCGCGTTGCCGCTAGCTGGAGTGACGGCGATCCGGTTGAAATACTGCAACAGATTCGCGTCTACACCGAGGCGCTACGCAGGTTCGATGTTGACCATCGCCTCGGCATATTCGATGCTGGTCACGCAGAGCTGGCAGATTCCGCGCAATCTGCCGGATTGGTTTATAAACCGTGTGGCGCGGGCGGCGGTGATCTTGGCATCGTCATCGGAAACAACGCTTCCGAAATCGCGACGTTTGTCGACACGGCAGAAGCAAGCAATTTCAGGCAATTGGACATGACGATCGACGAGACTGGTATTGAGTAGTTCCCGCATCAGTGGTCTGCAGTATCTGACCGTTGCTGAACGGATCGATGAGCTGGACGGACTTGGCTGGTTATCGAAGGCCGATGCCGAGCTGCTGAGACAAGGGCAACACGTATTGTTGCCTGCTGCAGCGGACAAGATGGTTGAGAACGTTATCGGTACGTTTGGTTTGCCGTTCGCGATTGCCCCAAATTTTGTCGTCAATGGCCATGATTACATTGTGCCAATGGTCGTGGAAGAACCATCTGTTGTTGCCGCTGTCAGTGGTGCCGCCAAACTGGCGGGATCTTCGGGCGGGTTCGAAACCGTCAGCGAAGAATCGTTGTTGGCCGGGCAAGTGCATGTGACCGGCATTGCGGACGCCGGCGCTGCCATAACGGTGCTGGAACGGCACAGGAATGAATTAACAGAGCTTGCCGATAATGTTCGTCCCGGTCTCGTTGACCATGGTGGTGGGGTGCGGGATATCGAGTTGCGCGCACTCGAATTGCCGGACGGAACTGCGGCAGTGGCGGTCCACATCCTGGTTGATACCGGCAATGCGATGGGTGCCAATATAGTCAACTCGATTTGCGAGGCAATTGCTCCGCGAATAAGTGAGATTTGCGGCGGCGATGTTGCATTGCGAATTCTATCCAATCTCTCCGATCGCTCGATGGTCACTGCACGTGTTAATTATCGACTCGAAGATCTGGCGACATCCGGATTCGCGGCCGAAATAGTTCGTGATCGAATTATCATGGCCAGCGATATCGCGAAGGTGGATCCATATCGTGCGGCGACACACAACAAGGGCATCATGAATGGTGTCGATGCGCTTGCAATTGCGACGGGTAACGACTGGCGTGCGATCGAAGCTGGCGCGCACGCGTACGCATCTGTATCTGGGCAATATTTGCCGCTCGCAACCTGGTCGGCAGGGCCGGGCGGCGACCTGGTCGGCGAACTGTCGATGCCGATTCGAGTAGCGACCGTTGGCGGTACTTTGCAAACAAATTCAGCGACGGGCCTGGCGATACGATTGAGTGGCATCAAATCGTCGCAAGAACTTGCTGAACTGATGGCTGCTGTCGGTCTGGCGCAGAATTTTGCTGCCATCCGGGCGCTCGCAACGCGTGGCATTCAGGAAGGTCACATGAAACTGCATGCCAGGAGTGAAGCGCAAGCGGGCGGCAAGCAGCTAAAGTCGATTGCCAAGCGAATGGGCATGGCAGCCGGTAAGGTGATCTTGCTGGGAGAGCATGCCGTTGTGTACGGCAGACATGCCGTTGCGCTGCCGATTGCCGATGCGGTCGCCGCCAGTGTTTCCGACAGTGACAGAGATTCGTTTATTTCGATTCCTCAGTGGGGTATCAAGCAAGTCGTCAGCAGCGAATCTTCGGGCGCAGCCGCCGCCGTGCAATTGATATTGAGTGAACTTGCGATCGACAGTAATGCCTACGCAATTGACGTAAGGTCAGTGTTGCCGCGTGCAATGGGCCTGGGATCATCGGCGGCAGTCGCTGTTGCGGTCATTCGAGCGTTCAACCGGTATCTGGATCTTGACCTCGATGACGAACGGATCAACAGCATTGCCTTCGCTTGTGAAAAGCTTGCCCACGGAACGCCATCGGGAATAGACAACTCGATCGCAGCGAATGGTGCGCCGATGCTGTTTCGCAATGCCGATAGCTTGCAGATCGAAAAACTGGCGTTGCAGGAAACGCCGCCGATTGTCATTGCGTTAAGCAGCCAGATCGGGCTGACAATTGAGCAGGTTGCCGGCGTTCGATCGAGGCGCGAGCGCAGCCGAGACCACTACGATGCAGTTTTCGATCAAATCGATGCATTGAGCCGCGCTGGTGCAACCGCTCTGCAGGCCGCCGACTACGAGGAACTCGGCTCGCTAATGAACATTTGTCACGGGCTTTTGAATGCAATCGAGGTATCGACACCGGAAATCGAAAGCATGGTAAGCCTCGCGAGATCGGCCGGGGCTCAAGGTGCCAAAATTACGGGTGGTGGTGGCGGCGGTTCCGTTGTTGCGTTGTGTCCGGGCACAGAAAACGACGTTATCAATGCCTTCGCGACAGCGGGCTTCGATACACTATCTCTGACGAACTCAAAGGACGCGTAGATGGAAAGCGCACACAAGGTCGTGTCATCGGACGCGGAGGAACTTATTCTTGTCGATGAAGACGATGCAGAAACCGGTTTCCTATCCAAAGCCGAGTGCCACAACGGTAGCGGTACGCTGCACCGCGCGTTCTCGCTGTTCCTGTTCAACGAGGCCGGGGAGTTGTTGTTACAACAGCGTAGTGAGTCGAAGCGTCTTTGGCCGGGGTATTGGTCAAATACCTGCTGTAGCCATCCGCGCAAGGGTGAATCGATGCCCGTTGCAACACGACGACGTCTGCGCGACGAACTCAACATCGAAACGCCACTCGAATTCATCTACAAATTCAGCTATCAGGCTGAATTTGGCAGAAGTGGTTCGGAGAACGAACTTTGTCATGTATATCTTGGCAGATCGAACAATGCGGTGGCGCCCAACGAACACGAAATTTCTGCGATTCGATATATTGCTGCCGATGACCTGCTGCACGAATTCGATACAACGCCCGATCAGTTTACGCCCTGGTTAAAAATGGAATGGCTTGCCCTGGCAGACGAGCATCGCAGCGCATTATTGCGTTACTGTGATGTCTAGCGGTCTAAACCCACCATGACACGTCAGGCCGGCATCAATTCCTTGTTCATTGCCTTGTGCACATTATTGATGCCGCTGGGCGACGCACTTGCCCAGGATCTCGAGCCCAGGCGCTGGACGCCGTTGCCACCTGGGTTGAACGTCATCGGCGTCGGCTATGTTCGCACTGAGGGTGATGTGTTTTTCGACCCGGTGTTGAAAATTGAGAACGCTGAAGTGGCCGGTCATACGGTCGTGCTTTCCTACGTACGCTCGTTTGCGATCGGCAAGAAACTGGCGCGATTCGACATGCTGCTTCCCTGGCAAAATATGCGCTGGGCCGGATTGCTCGACGGCGTCCCTGCAACGGCTTCTCGCGTCGGTTTGGCCGATCCATGGGTTCGCCTGTCGGTGATTCTCGCTGGCGCACCGGCATCGGGTAATTCCCAAAATAAATCGGCAAAATCCAACACGATCATCGGTGCAGCCATTGCGGTGCAACTTCCACTGGGTGAGTATTTTGATGATAAATTGCTGAATCTCGGTCAGAATCGTGTTGTCATTCGACCGCAAATCGGGGTTCTGCACACTCGAGGACAATGGTCGTACGAATTGACGGGTTCCGTGTTTTTGTACGGCGATAACGACGATTTTTTCGGCGGCTCGACAGTGGAAAAGGATCCGCTGTACGCAGTGCAGGCGCATTTGATACACACGTTCGAAAAACGCGGATACTGGGCGGCATTAAGCGCTGGTTACGGCCGGGGAGGCTCGGCTGCGGTGGACGGAATCGCAAGCAACAATAGCAAGCGATTATTCTTGTCGGCCCTTGCCGTCGGCGTGCCGATCCGCAAAAACCAGGGAATCAAGTTCGCCTACATCAGTCAACGGACGAACACCAGCAACGACGCAGATACGGACTCGCTAGCGATCGCATGGTCGGTACTATTCTGACATTCGTAAATACACAAGGGGCAGTCAATGACTAAGCACGCCGATGACGACAAGATCGAAGGCCTGAGAAGACTGGTGAGCTTTACCACAATCATTTTGATTCCACGCTCTGGAATGATTTTTCATTCCGCGATGACGACATCATTATCTCCACCTGGGCGAAATCGGGCACGACTTGGGTGCAACAAATTCTTGCGCAGTTGATTTTCGATGGTGCGACCGACATCAACGTTGCCGAGATGTCACCATGGGTTGATTTTCGTTTGCCACCCAAGGAAGTAAAATTCGAAGCGATCGAGGCACAGACGCATCGCCGATTCCTGAAGACGCATCTTCCGGTCGATGCGCTCGTCTATTCACGCAAAGCCAAGTACCTGTATGTCGCCCGTGACGGTCGCGATGTGCTGTGGAGCTATTACAACCATCACAGTAACCACAACGATCTCTTTTACCAGGAGATCAACGGCGTCGGTGGTCCGGGAATCGAACCGGCCAAGCCACCGCAACACGAGATTCACGAGTATTTTCAGGTCTGGCTTGAGAAAGACGGATACCCGCTCTGGCAGTTCTGGCGCAACGTCCGAACCTGGTGGGAGATTCGGCATCTGCCAAACCTGATGCTCGTGCACTTCGCTGCGCTCAAGGCCGACATGCCGGGCCAAATTCGCAGGATTGCGGCGTTCCTCGACATTCCTGTCGATGAAAGCCAATGGGATACGATACTCGAACATTGCAGCTTTGATTACATGCGCGCTCATGCGGAGTTGTCCGTGCCCCTGGGCGGTGCGGTGTGGGAGGGTGGCGCAAAAACGTTTATCCACAAAGGCACCAACGGCCGCTGGCGAGACATTCTGACTGAAGAAGACAACGAAAATTATGAATCCCGCGCGCTAGAAGAACTCGGGCCGGAATGTGCTCAGTGGTTATCGTCAGGCGAGATGTAGGCACACACCTAGCCGACGTAGCGGTAGTACTCGATCCCCAGGTCGCTGAAGTGACGTTCGACGGCAGTGCCAACGTGATCGATGATAAATTCGTTGTTCGGCACGTACTCAAGACCTTGGGGGCGACGCCCGTCATGTAGCGCTATGTATTGCTCGAAGCTTAAGTCAACCGCGTGATTCATGACATCGGCGAAGCCGATCGCTTCAGCGGCTTCGCGCCATTTCTCGGCGATGAAGAACGGAATTACCTCCGCCGCGTCACCACTGCCATAGCCCAGCGTCAGGACCTCTTCACCAGGCTGCAGGCTGTCCTCGTCGAGCGCCTGCTCGAAGCCGGCTGCCATCCAGGCGGGCAAGGCCGCCGTGTACAGGTTGCCCAGATCGAGCATGGTGTCGCTGCCCAGCGCAAGCTTGTCGAGTACTTCACGCCGATACGGCCGCGATGCGCGAAATACGCGTAGCGCCGCCATCGTCAGCGGATAGATTTCGTACTGCAAGCGTTCGGGTGAGGCAAGCGTGGATACTCGCGGCTGGCTCATCATTTCTGTCAGAAGCCGTTCGGGATCGATTCCTGCCTCATAACAATACGAAGCCAGCTCGGCGCGGTCTTCGGCATTCCCCTGGCCGAGTGCGAACAGGTACGCAACGGCCCAGCCTGTTTCGGGCATGCGCCGGTAGGGGCGATGCAAGAAAACGGTTTTCAGAGAGCGCAGGTAATCCACCGGTTCCAGCCCGCGCTTCCGGTACATATCGTTAAGTGCCTGCAGGGTTTCGTCGATGTAACACGTCGTCGAATACTTGCCGTTGAAAACGGGGAAATCCTGCACCTGGTGTGATTCCGATCGGTCCTGGCCACAAAAACGCATCATGGGTTTGCGGAAATCCATTACACGGTAGTCCGACGCCGAGCCCGAGCCAGGCAAGTCGACAACCACAAGCGCTGGATTCTCCTCGAGCAACATGGCGACGGCACCGGCGCCCTGCGTGGGCTCGCCGCTACTGCCACGCGCGTACTCGGCAATATCGGCACAGACGACAATCGCCTGTCCGCCGGCGCCGTCGAACGCCAGATGCCGAATCGCGCCCTTCATGCCGTAAACGCCACCGAGGCAGGCGTGCTTGAATTCCGGCACTTCGCAGCTTCTCGCGATCGGTGGTTTGCCGCGCGCCTCGAGTGCCTGGTCGACCATACCCTTAACGATAATCGCTCCGGCTGAATTGTCGGTGCTCGACTCGGTGCCCAGCCCGAGGAATTTAATCCGGGTTGGATCGACGTCGTACTGGTCAATCAGCCGAATAACCGCCGTGGCGGCCATGGTGTAAACGCTTTGATCCGGGCCGCGCAAGCGAAAACTGCGACCCACGACCTCGCGAATTTTGGGCCACTGCTCGTCCGTCCATTTACACCAGTCCTCGAGCCACACACGGTATGGCGGCACATAGGCGGCGAGGCCGCTAATTCCGATTTGTTTTGTGTCAGCTGTTGAATTCATAGAAAGGCTGTTCCGTGGCCCGGGAATTTTAGAGGTCTGGGCGGTTTGTCACAAGTTATTCTACAGTGATGGCAATTTGCTGCGACACTAGTGGCGGATCGTGCGGAATATGCAGGTGATCGCCAAGCAGCAATTGCAGCGTATGCTCGCCAGGTTCAAGGTCTAGCTCGGTCGATGTACTCGCGTCGCCGAAATGAATATGGGCCGCATCCGCCGGTATAGGCATCCTCAGGTCGGGCAAGGCGGTGTCTACCAGCAGGTGATGGTGCCCGGAATGCGCTTGTTCAGTGCCGGCCGGCAGGACAATCATTCCGTCGATACCAAACTCGATGCGAACCGGACTGGATACAGTGTCGCCGTCTGCTGGGGTTATGAAAAATACGCTGGCGCCCTCCGGCGATAGCGTGCGAGGCAGCGTCGCTGGGGCGCTTGCTTCCTCCTGTCCATGGGCACCTAGAGACAGTAGTGCCGCAATGGCAGAAAATCCGAGGAGTGGATGTGTGATCTGCATGAGGTTATCCCTTAAATCGCAACTGCGGCGATGCCGAGTGCCACGAGCATCGTGATGAAAAATCCTGTGATGTAGGTCAGCGTCAGGACAATGTACTTCAAAAACGTAACCAGCCGGCCCTGGCCGTACACCTTCCGCATACCTACGAAGAGGTAAACCGGTATATAGAATGAGATCGCGACCAGCGTCAGCGTGATCGCGACTTCCGGAATCCTCAGCAGCGCAGCGAGCCGCACCAACAGGACCTGCAGTGTCAGTATGAGGAAGAAAAACGCGTGGAAGTGGACAAAGAATAACAAATGTTCCACGTAATAACGCCGCGAGAGCGGGTACAGCGCTTTCAGAACCAATGCCATGAACGGTAGCAAGAAAAACAATGCGGCAGGTACATTATCGAGTACCTTGCTCGCCAGTGCTCGACCGTCGTCGGCCGTTATCGCCTCGCACACATGAGTTAGTCGCTCAACCGTAAATCGTCGCGACAAGAATCCGGGCATCTCTTCGATATCATCAAGCTCGACGTCACAGTCTTCCTCGTCGAAAACTTCCTCGCCGTCATCGAGTACGATAGTCAATCCCTCTTCGATTGCATCTTCTTCGACCACATCTCCGGTTTCCGCCGGAGGTTCGAAGAAAATACTGAGTTCCTCACGCGGATCGAAAAACGCAATCACGAAGAACACAAGGCTTGTGACGAGGTACATGCGAAACGGCGGCATGTAACGCGCGCGTCGGCCCTCGAGGTAGTCACGCGTCAGCCGGCCCGGTTTGAGCATCAACTGATGCAGGGTTTGCCACAATCTTGAGTCGATTTCGAACAGGTCACCGAAAGCGTCGCTGATCAACTCCCAAAGACTGATCAAGCGGCCGCGTGAACGCTGACCACAATGGCCACAATATTGGCCTAGCAGTCGTGTACCGCAATTGCGGCAATCGGGTGATTCTTCCGAATGACTAGCGCGGGACTGATCTTCTCTGAGGACACGATCACTGACCTCGACTTTCTCCCCGAAATTAGTGGTGACGTCACTGTCAATATTGTCGAAACGATTGTCGAGATACTCGTCAAGCGCCTGGTCGTCGTCCAGCAAGTGCTGACAGATACGGCCAGCGCGCCCGTGCTCATCATCTGCGATCGCAAGCGTTCGGCAGTCAGATACCGCCGCAATCTGCAGCGAGTTTCGGGCGAATTTCTCGAGCCACCGATCGAAGTCATCAATGACGTCACGGTCTACGAAAAACGTTACCTCATGGATCGGTCCGGGTCGTGTTGTCATCGCTCATCGCTTGGGTTTTTTTCTTGTTTGCTTTTTTCTTGCTCGCTTTCTTTTTGCCGGCTTTCTTCTTACTGGCTGATTTCTTGCGTGGTGCGGTTTTCTTGGCAGTATTCGGGGCCGGCGTGGTATCACTCGTCGAGCGGATTAGTTCGCCGGGTGCAAAGTCGTCAACAGCGAGCAGAGATACAACTTTATCGTGGTAGTTTTGTAGTTCGCTGGCTTCGCGTTTGCTGATTACCCCGGCGTGATCTGCCTCCCCGATTTGGTCGCCCAGGTATTCGGCATTGATCAGGCCTTCTTTCAGTGCCTGGCGCAATCGGCGCTCGAGCGGCGCAACCTTTTCAGACAATTCGAGCGCTTCCTGTAACAGGCCGAGCGGGTTCCCGGGCTCCAGCGTCGTGTAGGCCTGCTCACTCAACCGTTCGCGAGCCTCGCCAGTCGTTGTCATCAACTCGACGACTTTGCCAGCAATTTCATCGGACGGCGCCGAATAGGTTCTGCCGCGCGGAAAAATGCAAACCCTGAGAACCCCAGCGGCCCAGCGATTTGGCAGGTTTCTCAAGAATGCGTGTAGTGCTTCCTGGGCCTGGTACATCAGCGTACGGACGGACCATTCAACGAGCGGAAGGTCGGTAGCACGCCGCCCTTGATTCTCGAAATGCTTGAGCACCGTTGACGCAAGGTATATCGAGCTCAGCACATCGCCGAGGCGCGCCGACAGCAGTTCGCGCTTTTTCAAACTGCCACCGAGCGTCAGCATCGCAAAGTCTGAAGCGAGTGCAAAGGCGGCGCTGTAGCGGTTAATGTTCTGATAATAACGGCGGGTAGGTGTGTTCAATGGAACGCGGCTGAACTTCGCGTGCGTCAGTGCGAGGAAAAACGATCTCGCCAGATTACTAATGCCGTAACCGATGTGGCCGAATAATGCATCATCGAATTCGATCATACCTCTATCGATATCATCGTCAGCGGCAGCTCGTAACTCCCGAAGTACGAACGGGTGACAGCGTATAGCACCCTGTCCGTAGATGATCAGGCTGCGCGTCAAAATATTCGCGCCCTCGACCGTGACAGCTATCGGGGTCGCCATGTAGGCGCGACCGATGTAGTTCTTCGGCCCGAGCATAATTGCCTTGCCGCCATGTACGTCCATTGTATCGTTGGCGATTTTGCGGCTCAGTTCGGTGCAGTGATACTTCAGGATCGCGGATGGCACCGCCGGCTTTTCGCCCTGAACGATCGCGCCGGACGTTACAGATACAGCTGCATTCATTATGTAAGTGTATCCGGCGATGCGGGTCAGGGCTTCTCCGACGCCTTCGAAGTTGGCAATCGATGTGTTGAACTGTTTGCGAATTCGCGCATACGCCCCGGTCGCATACGTTGCAGCCTGTCCTCCCCCGGCGGCCATCGATGGTAGCGTGATTGCCCGCCCCACTGACAAAAGCTCGACCAGCATTTTCCAGCCTTTGCCCGCCATGTCCTGACCACCAATGATGTAGTCAAGTGGTACAAAAACGTCCTCGCCCGAGGTTGGTCCGTTCAGAAATGCAATCGACATCGGGTAATGGCGTCTGCCAACTGTTACGCCGGATGTATCAGTCGGAATCAAAGCGGCAGTGATGCCGTAGTCATCTTTGTCACCGATCAAGTGGTCCGGGTCGTACAATTTGAACGCCAGTCCGAGGACGGTCGCAACCGGCGCGAGGGTGATGTAGCGCTTGTTCCAGTTAAGGCGGAGGCCGACGATCTGTTTACCTTTCCAGCTACCTTTGCAAACGATGCCGCTGTCGATGAGTGCCGCGGCATCCGAACCAGCCTCCGGAGAGGTCAGCGCGAAACACGGGATCTCCGTGCCGGCTGCCAAGCCCGGAAGGTAACGCTGTTTCTGTTCTTCAGTGCCGTAGTGCAGCAACAGCTCGGCGGGTCCGAGTGAATTCGGCACGCCGACGGTTGTAGCCAAAGTCGCGCTGCGGCTCGCGAGCTTGGCGACCACCATTGCGTTGGCGTGCGCCGAAAATTCGAGTCCGCCGTATTGTTTCGGAATTATCATCGCGAAGAAACGTTTCTCGATAATGTAATCCCAGGCTTCTTTGGGCATGTCAGCGCGGTTGTGACAAACATCCCAGTCGTCGACCATTTTGCACAGTTGTTCGCATGGACCATCCATGAAAGCCTGTTCTTCGTCCGATAGAGCGGGTGCGGGGAACGACATCAGTCGATCCCAATCGGGCATTCCTGAAAACAGCTCGCCATCCCACCAGACATTTCCGGCTTCCAGCGCTTCGCGCTCTGTATCTGACATCGATGGCAACATTTGCCGATAGATCGCGAGTAGCGGCTGAGTAATTTTTTCGCGACGCAAATCAATCAGGTTTGGCACGATCAAGGCGCCTACGACTACCCAGAGCAACAACATCCATAACCAGAATCCGTTTCCGGCAAACGTGTAGAGGCTGTAAGCGAAAATTGCGACACTGGCCGCAATCGTTGAGGTACGAAGATCGATGCGCTGGTAGGCAAGGTAGATGCCGCCACCAACTAGCAGCAGCAACCAGAAAAGACTGACAAGCAAACTGGACAAAAACTTCTACCTCTGGGTTGTTCGACAAATCATTAAACTAAACCCTAACATCGAGGCACGGGGTGTGCCATCGCATGAGTCACATCAGAGCAGCGACTCAATCGCAGCCCGTTCCTCGCGCAACTCGGTTTCGGTTGCATCCATTCGCGATCGACTGAAATCGTTGATCGCGAGATCCTGGACGATTTCGTAATTGCCGTCGCGACAACGCACGGGATAAGAGTAAATAATTCCCGGCTCGATCCCGTAACTACCATCAGCAGGTATCGCCATGCTGACCCAGCTGTCGCCGACCGTGCCGAGCGCCCAATCGTGCATGTGGTCGATGGCGGCCGACGCTGCAGAGGCTGCGGATGACGCACCGCGCGCTTTGATGATCGCCGCGCCACGCTGCTGCACGATGGGGATGAACTCATCTGCCAGCCAGTCCTGGCTGACCAGACTAACCGCATCCGCTCCATCCACGGTGGCGTGATAGATATCAGGGTACTGCGTCGCCGAGTGGTTGCCCCAGATGGTCAAACGGCTGATCGTGCTGACATGCTTGCCAGCCTTCTGCGCTAGTTGAGCCGCGGCGCGATTGTGGTCGAGGCGGGTCATCGCCGTAAAATTTCGCGGGTCGATGTCCTTCGCATTACTGCTCGTAATCAGTGCATTTGTATTGGCCGGATTGCCGACGACCAGTACTTTGATGTCGCGGTTGGCGTGGTCGTTAATTGCCTTGCCTTGTACCGAGAAGATCTGCGCGTTGGCTTCAAGCAGATCCTTGCGCTCCATGCCCGGGCCGCGCGGGCGCGCACCGACGAGTACCGCATAGTCACTATCTTTAAATGCAATATTGGGATCGTCGGTCGCGACGACGCCAGCGAGAGTCGTGAATGCGCAATCGTCGAGTTCCATCACAACGCCCTGCAACGCTGGCAGAGCCGGAGGAATCTCGAGAAGTTGCAGAAAGACGGGCTGGTCGGTTCCCAGCATCTGGCCGGAGGCGATACGGAAGGCAAGCTGATAGCCGATCTGGCCGGCAGCGCCGGTTATGGTGACACGAACGGGTGACTTCATCGATGGTTTCCTGAAATGCTGCCATGAGTACGGTTTGGGGGCCGGGATTCTAGCATTGGCGACGCGGACGAGCACTGCTCGCAATGCACTGTCAGGGGATTTCAGATTGTGGAAACGCTTCCTTTAGGGCCTCACGCTCGCGCAATGCAGCTTCGGCGTGGCCTGATTCCTCGAGATCGGCAATGCAGGCTAACCAGGTAACCGGATCAGCTCTCACCTCGTTCGCGCATTCATTGCTAGCAAGGAGCGCTGGCATTTCGACGTCGCGCATTCGGAATGTGACTTCACCTGACACGGCGCGTTCATCAACGGTATTCAGGTCTGCCTCTGATTCGTGTGCGACATCTATCAGCTGCAACTCGCGTCTTGGCTCATTGGCGACATTTTCTGGGGCAACCTGTTTGGCAGCGGCTCGCCCGAGCTGGGATTTTTTATCAAGTCGCGCCTCCGGTTGCCGCTGTGCTGGTGCTTGCAGCGGAGCATTTGATCCTGCTTTCGATTCCGCCGGTTCTGGTGCCAAAGTTGATGCTGCTTCGGCCTCGAGCTTTTCAACCGGCTCCGGAATATCCACGATCTCGGGCGTCGGTATGCGCGTTACTTCCAATACGATCGCCAGGCACAGTGCAATGGTCGCTGCCCAGGCAAGCGGCCGTGTCCACATAATCGATCGCGAGTATCGTGGCCTCGCAGCGACCGATGCGGCTTGTTGCAGCACTTTTTCATTCAGATAATCCGGCGCACTCTCCCTGCTCAATTGGCGGTAGGTGTCGGAGACGACCTTGTCGGTCTCAGCCGCAGAATCCGGGTGCTGTCGCTCGTTTGTCATGATATCTCCACCGGTTCGTCGATCGCGATACGTAGCTTTTTTACCGCGTATCGAAGCCGGCTCTTCGATGTTTCACGATTGCTTCCCGTAATCGTCGCGATCTGATCCAGGCTCAGACCAGCCTCCTCGTGCAAGAGGAATACGTCGCGCTGTTCGTCGGGCAAGTCAGCGAGTGCGATCTCCAGACGCTCTCGAGCGAGACTTCGTTCGGCGAGGACATCGGGCAGATCACCGGGATCGGCCTGATTGTCCGGCTCGATGTTGCCTGGGTGAGTGTGGCGTTTGTTGCGTCTTATGTGATCGATAAAGCAATTGTGTGCGACTTTGTACAAAAAAGTTGTGAATTTCGCCGTCGGACGGTAGCGATCGGCGGCCTTGATGATTTTGCCCCACACCTCCTGAAAGATGTCGTCGGCGTTGTCGCGGTGTCGGCAAAGCCGCAGCAGATAGCGGTACAACGGGTCGTTATGACGTCGATACAGGGTTTCGAAGGCGTCAACGTCGCCATCCTTGAAACGCAGCATCAGGGCGCTGTCTTCGGGCGCTGAGTCCATGGTTCGAGCATAGGCGACCCGTGGGCTGCAGGAAAGCGGCAGATCTGTGGGTTGGAGGATTTGCACACTTGTGATCATTCTATGTAAACGAATTGGGCAAGCCGTACGGGTTAGAAATAACCAAAAAGACTTGCAATCAGCCTTTTTGGTGTTATAGTCAACTATAACACTAATTCACCTAAGGCGATGCCAAAGGAGCAAGGACAATGAGACCACTAATAGTGCATTACCTGAACGAAATCGTCGGCCTTACCGTAATGGCGCTGATGGCGGTAGCGTTAGTGGCAGGACAAGCCGAAGCAACGCGCCAGGATGCTGTCCACAGCGAACCCGATTTTTCTGTCGCGGCGACGATCGTGACGTTCGACGAGGTCATGGAGTCGGTCGTGTTCCGGGCCGATATCGCGATCAACTTAGGATTGGATGACCTGGTCCGAATTGAAGTCAATGACGAATCCATCGACGCGATTCTCAAGGTGCTCGATATTCGACTCGAGCGCGAGAAATAATGAAATTTTTTCGATATGACCGTAGCAACACAAGCAGTTTCCGTCACAAAGACGAGTAAAGTAGCGACGGATATTTTGCGCCGGCCATTCTGGTCGGCGCTTTTTTAAGCGGATACACGATGGACCCGAAATGGAATGAAGATCTGCCTATCTATCGACAACTTCGAGATCGTGTTGTCGCAATGATACTTGAAGGCGTTCTCGGCGACGCCGATGCGCTGCCATCGGTGCGCAATGTTGCAGCCGAGTACCGCCTGAATCCGCTGACCGTACTCAAAGGATACCAGGAGCTCGTTGACGAAGGCCTCGTCGAAAAGAAGCGAGGACGCGGGATGTTCGTTATTGGCGGTGCGCGAGATCGATTGCTGAAAGACGAGCGCGCGCGATTCCTGGAAAAGGACTGGCCGCGAGTTCAGGCGACGATCAAACGGCTGGGGCTCGATACAGCATCTCTACTCAGCGAAGCGAATGATTCAGATGGTGCTGGAGACACGAAATGACCAGCCTGGTAAGTGCTCACGGCGTGTCCAAACGATACGGGGATACCCGCGCCGTCGACAATGTCAGTTTCGAGATCGAAAAAGGCAAGATCCTGGGGTTGATCGGCCCGAATGGCGCCGGCAAGACGACTCTGCTCAAAGCATTACTTGGACTGACGGATTGTGAAGGCGAACTTTCAGTGCTGGGGCTGGACCCGTTTCGCCAACGCAAGGAACTGATGCAGAACATCTGTTTTATCGCCGACGTGGCAGTGTTGCCACGTTGGATACGAGTTTCGCAACTGCTCGATTTTATCGAGCAGACACACCCAAATTTTTCGCGGGACCGGGCGGAGGAATTACTGAATCGCACGAAAATTCGGCGTAATTCAAAAGTACGCGAATTGTCAAAGGGCATGGTGACGCAATTACATCTCTCGATAATCACGGCGATTGATGCCAAATTTCTGGTGCTGGACGAGCCGACCCTGGGTCTCGATATCATTTTCCGGAAAGAGTTTTATGGAAACCTGCTAAACGACTACTTTGACGGCGAGCGAACGATTCTGATTACTACGCACCAGGTCGAAGAAGTTGAAAACCTTCTGACGGACATCATGTTTATCAACGATGGCCGGATACTCCTCGACGCCAGCATGGACGCATTGCCCGAGTCTTACGTGGAGCTAGTGACATCGGGTGAGAATGCCGATTCGGCGAGAAGCCTGGGACCGATCTACGAGCGCGACCTGTTTGGCAAAAAAGTCATGACGTTCGAAAAAGTCGAACGCGAAAAACTTGCGGGATTCGGAGAAATGCATACGCCTTCGATCGCTGATCTGTTCGTCGCGAAGATCAAAGGAGCGGCGGCATGATGACACAGCAACTGGCGCTCGTACGACGGGAAATCTGGGAGCATCGCTCGATTTGGGTTACGCCTGCGACGGTTGCGCTGCTGGTGACATTATTGACTATCGCGAGCTTTATCGCCGCATCCGGATTCGGTGAAGCCAAAGACATGGCGATCATCCTTGCGTCAAACGTCTCCGATACGGAACGCAAAGCGGCGCTGATAGCGTTTCTGATCGGCAATACGATCGCGTTCTTAATAGCGATGTGGTTCCTGATGATTTTCTACAGCCTCGATGCATTGAACGCAGAGCGCAAAGACAGGAGCATATTGTTCTGGCGCTCGTTGCCGATCACCGATGCGGAAACCGTTGTGTCTAAGCTGATTACGGCAGTAATCCTGATACCGATGGTCACATTTGTTGCAGTCGCGGTCTCGCAGTTAGTCAATCTGATTCTCATGAGCATATGGATCAGTGCTGAAGGTGGCAGCCCTGGACTTCTGATTTGGGGATCGTTGCCGCTCTTCGATACATGGCTGGCAACGTTTATTGTGCTGCTGGCTATCCCGGCCTGGATATCGCCGCTGATCGGTTGGTTTCTGTTTGTGTCGGCCTGGACCAAACGAGGCCCTTTTCTTACCGCATTCCTGCCTATCGCGGTCTTACCGATACTGGAATATGTCGTATTTCGATCCTCGATGCTTGGGGAGGCGATAGTTAACCGATTCAGCATGAAGACGATGCCGCTGTTCGATCTCGACATTTTCCGTTTCTTTGACGATCACAAGTTCAGATCTGCAGCGGAAGAAAACATCAGCTTGATGGCGTTGCTCGACCCAGGAAAATTTGTGTCCAGCGCGGATCTGTGGCTCGGTATGGTCGTCTGTGGGCTATTCATGACTGCGGCGATTTATGTTCGCAGGTACCGGGACGATAGCTAGGCAGGACGGCCCGAGATTTCATGTTTGCGCAACTTGCCACGCAACTGGTGGTAGCTCAGCCCAAGTAAGTCGGCAGCGAGGCGCTGGTTGAATCGAGCTCGCTCAAGTGCCGCTTCGAGAAACTCTTTTTCTGTATCAATAAGCCTCGACGCCAGGTCAGTAGGAAGCAACGGCGCGCGCTGTGGTTTAGCGGGCTGGCGTGCGGATTTGGCCGGCATTGCAAGTTTGAACGGTGAGTCAAACGGATCGAATGAAATTTTCGAAATAGGTACATCAGGTTCATCGGAATGATAGACAGAGCGTTCGATCGAGTTTTTAAGCTCGCGCACGTTGCCAGGCCAATCGTGCCGCAGGAGCGCCGACGATGCGCGTGGACTGAATCCCGGAAAAAAAGATCGGCGTAGTTCACTCGCCATGTTAATTGCGAATGTGTAGGCCAGCGGCATGATGTCCTCGGGGCGCTCGCGAAGCGGCGGAACGGTTATCACGTCAAACGCGAGCCGGTCCAGCAAGTCTCTGCGAAATTGGCCCGCGGCCGCGAGGGTCGGAAGATCTGAGTTCGTTGATCCGACAATTCTTACATCGACGCGCAGAGTGTCACTGCCACCGACTCTTTGTATTTCTCCGTACTCGATAACGCGCAGGATTTTTTCCTGCATGCGCAGCGATATCGTCGCCAGCTCATCCAGGATTAATGTGCCGGCGTCAGCACGCTCGAAATGCCCGACGTGCGTCTTCGTGGCGCCGGTAAACGCACCCGCCTCGTGACCGAAAAGCTGCGACTCAAGAATGGTTTCCGTAAGCGCCGCACAGTTAACCTTGACGACGCCCTGCTCCCAACGTTCCGAGAGGAAGTGCAGTCGAGAGGCGATGAGTTCCTTGCCAGTGCCGCGCTCGCCGACGACGAGTACCGGTTTATTCAGTGGAGCAGCCCGTGAAACGTGTTCGAGCATCTCGAGAAAAGCCGGGGCTTCGCCAATAATCGGCTGTGTTGGGCGCCTGTCTGCCATTGGTGTATTTGACCATAAATTAGTGGAATATGCGAAAAGATGGTTAAACACGCCACATCAAGGATCTTGAAATCTATCCGCGAGCACCCATGTTTTCTATTGGTAAACAATAACTTGCGATTATTTTACTGGCTTTGGCACGGATGCTGCAGTCTATTACCCAGTAATCACGCAAATACGAGGAAAAATTCATGGGCATATTCACGAGATTCTCAGACATCGTGAACTCGAACATCAACGCGATTCTCGACAAAGCCGAGGACCCTGAAAAGATTGTTCGATTGATGATCCAGGAGATGGAGGACACGTTAGTCGAGGTACGCTCGGCTGCCGCTCGTTCTATTGCGGATAAGAAGGACCTTAACCGCAGGCTCGAAGCGCTTGATCGAGAGTTGAACGACTGGGATGACAAGGCCGAGCTCGCGATGCGCAAAGGACGTGAGGACCTGGCGAAAGCTGCTCTGATCGAGAAGTTTCGCGTCAGCGCCGCCGCAGTGTCCCTCAAAGAAGACTATCTGGCCGTCGAGGACGGACTAGGTAAGCTCAACGAGGACATCGCGCGACTTGAAGCTAAGCTCGAAGACGCCAAAGCACGACAGAAAGCACTGCTCGCGAGGCACAAGACCGCGAATAGCCGACTTGCCGCCCGGAAAAAAATTCACGACTATCAGATCGATGACGCGATGATCCGATTCGAGCAATACACACGCAGAATCGACGACGTCGAGGGCCGGGTTGAAGCTTATGATCTCGGTCTACCGAAAGATCTCAACCACGAGTTTGCAGGTCTTGAAGCAGAGGAGGCCGTTAAAAAAGAGCTCGACGAGTTAAAGCAGCGTGTTGCCAGTGAAACCAAGAAGGTGGCTGAGGGGTAAATGTCGATAACCACGGCGGATAAAAGGAGGCGATAATGAGTCAGCGCAGCTGGAACATAGACTATGGTCCGCTACGCGGTCTATACCGCGACAGCGACAACGCCTGGCTTTTCGGTGTCTGCGCCGGCATCGCGGATCGATTCAATTTTCGGCTCGGCACAGTGCGGGTAATCGCCCTCATCTGCCTATTGCTGTTTACGTGGTTGACGATCGCAATCTATGTTGCTGCCACGCTACTGATCAGCGACAAACCCCTGATTTATTCGGGCAGGCAAACAGAGTATGAATTCTGGCGGCGTCATGAGACGGACCGCTGGAGCCGTTTATGAACGCATATGAAACAGTCAGGCCTCGTGCATTTTATCGCAGAGCAGATAATGCAATGCTGGGTGGAGTTTGTTCCGGCATCGCCAACTGCTTCGGCCTCAATTTACGCGTGACACGATTTCTCGCAGTCATTGCGTTTTTTGTAGCAATGCCGATGGCTGTGATTGTCTATTTGGCCATTGTATTCCTGGTTCCCGCGAGGGCGATCGGCACAGACATGCGGCGTGGTTCGAAAAATTGGCGGGCCAGGCGAGCGACGCCTGAGGAAATGGCAAGCGAGGTGCAGAGCAGAACCAGGTCACTCGATCGGCGCCTGGCCAGACTGGAAAAATACATTACATCAAGGCGCTATGAACTCGATGAAGAATTTAAAAATCTGTGATTATCAGATATCAATCTGTAGCTATCAGATAACCATTAAGGGACTGATCAATGAACATGTGGGTTGCCATAGTCTTAATCGTCGCAATCGTTTTTATCTCCGACTCGGCCAATAAAATGTCCAAGGCCAGGCTCAAAAAGAAATCAGACAAGATCGATAATGCCGAGTTGGCGGATTCGCTTCGACGAATTGAAGAGCTTGAAGAACGTATTCAGGTACTGGAACGCATCGTCACCGAGAACAAATTCGACCTTCGGAGCGAAATCAACAAACTCTGATTAGTCGGCCTTCCTCGCAGCATTATAAGCACGGACTTGCAAGTTGAATTCTTCGCCGACCAACTCTTTCTCTTCATTTGCCGCATCGAATTTCTTGCCCAGCATATCGTCTCGGCGGCTGAGCTCCTCAGGTTCGTCGGCCAGTGAATCCTTGGCCGAATTAAATTCGGCCTCAATGCAAATGAGGTAAGCGTCGACGCCGGCCAAGTAGGCATTTATATCTTCTTTGGCGAGCATCAATTCATCTCTCGATGCACTCGAGCCATTGGGTATCGACGGTCGTGCCGGGTAGTCACAAGCGAAGGCAGAAGGGTACGCCAGCAGTATGAAACAGCCGACAGCGATCTTGGAAGTTATATTCATATGTTCGGACATCCGTTGTTTGGCCCAGCGTCTATGACGGCCTGGCGCAAGTCTGCGTATTGGGCAATTTAAGCATGATGAAACGACAGTGTGAAGCGATGCAGAGGGATTATTTGCAATCAAGCAAATAGCGCCTGATGGGCGTCAGTTCCCTCAACCTGAGCGAGCAGTAACTCCAGGTAGTTATCTGAAGTCATCGGCTCACCGAACAGCAGGCCTTGTGCGAAAGTACATTCAAGGCTTTGCAGGAAAATCAGTTGCTGCTCATTTTCGACGCCTTCGGCTACAACTTCCATATTAAGGTTACGTCCCATCTGGACGATTGTGCCAACTAACGTTGCATCGTCCGAATTATTTGCGACGTCCCGAATAAATGACTTGTCAATTTTCAATGTGCTGATCGGAAATTGCTGCAGTGCACTAAGTGATGAGTAGCCGGTTCCAAAATCATCGATCGCGAGATGCAGACCGAGTGAATACAGTTGGTCGAGCAATTTGATGGTCCTGTCCGGATTTTCCATCAGGGTAGTTTCAGTGATCTCGAGTTCCAGTGAGGTTGGCGAAACTTCATGGCCGCGCATTATGGAGTTGATGCGATTGATAAAATTTGGCTGTCGTAGCTGCTTTAATGAAAGATTCACTGAGACGCGACCACTTGACGATACGGATCGCTGCCAATAACGAAAATCCTCGCAAACCTTGTCTAGCACCCATTCACCAAGCTCAATAATGAGATTGGTTTCCTCGGCGATGGGAATAAAATCGGACGGTAATATCAGCCCGCGATCGGGAAGCTCCCACCGAACGAGCGCCTCGGCACCAAAAACTTCCCCGGTCTCGAGGTTGTATTTCGGCTGATAGTGCACACGCAACTCGTCCCGTTCGAACGCTCGCTTGAGTTTGCTCTTGGTCATAAGGCGCTCGACTGCCGCTTCGTTCATCCGCGGTACGTAATAGTGAAATATATTTCCACCCGCCTTTTTCGCGCTGTACAGAGCGGCGTCGGCATTACGAATCAGATCGATGACGTTCGGTGCATCGCTCGGGTAATAGGCTACGCCCATGCTGGCTGTCATGAATACTTCATGTCCCTGAACGAAGAACGGATCCGCAAGTCGGTCTAACACCTTCCTGGCCACTTTATCGGTGCCTGCCTTACCGGCTTCACTGGGTCCGAGATCATTAACGATGACGGCAAATTCGTCACCGGCAAGTCGGCCGACGATTGAGTCTTCCGGCAGAGCGGCGGTCATTCGCTCGGCGACGGTCTCCAGAGTCGTGTCACCGGCCAGATGGCCAAAGGTGTCGTTTATCTCCTTAAAGTGATCGACGTCGACGTAGAAAAGACATAGGGGTTTGCCTGCACGACGAGCTCGGGCGATTGAGCGTTGCAAAAGGTGCTGAAATTGCATGCGATTGGGAATTTTCGTGAGCGCATCGATGCGTGCGAGGTATCGAATACGCCGTTCGGCACGCCGTCGTTCGGTGATATTTTGTGCAGCATAAATTCTATCTTCGGAGTCGCCGTTCTGACCTGCGACCACGGAACACGTGTAGGAAACTGGAACCGCCTCACCGAGCTTGCTTTCAAAAACAGCCTCTTTCGGAACGCCAGTGCTGCTGTTGTCGGCGAGCGCCGGTGTCCTTTTGGTGTTCAAAATAAATTCGATCGACTTGCCGAGTAACTCTGTTTCGTCGTATCCGAGCAGAATCGTCGTTGCACGGTTAATGCGTTTGATGAATCCGTCAATTGAGGTAACGATGATCGCCTCGTTCATCCCGGACAAAATGCTGTCGACGTAGTCGCGTGAAATCGTTGTTGAACGCAATCGATCGCGCATGTCGTTAAAAACAGCGGCCAATTCGCCGAGCTCATCGCTGCGAATTTCGAGCAAAGGCTCACCGAAATCGGCGTCCCTGAGCTTTTCGGCCTGTAGTTTGAGCGCACGGACACGTGCCGTTTGGCGGCGAACAATGAGCCACACAAACACACCAAACATTAGCAGTGTGGCCAGAGTACCCAGACCGATCCAGAAATAACTGATACGGCGATTCTCGAGCTCTCCGTCAATGAGTTCCGTCGTGAAGGCGACAGATTCGGCGTGCAGCTCGTCAAGCGGAAACGCCCCCGCAAGCTCACCGAGATGTATGTCGCCTCGAACAACGGGGTAAGTCATGATGAGATTGTCGGCAAGCCAGGCAACACCGTCATTGGAAGGCGCGGACGGATAATTTCCGGACTGTACAGGCTCGACTTCAATACCGCTGAAACGAAGTCCGACCAGCGTCTCGTTATCCGTCAATAGTCGATTGAGAATGGTGCTAACAGCAGCACCATCAGGCGTGCCGATCTCCAGCGCGACATTGTCGGCCATCACATGTAACTGAGCACGCGCTCTGCGTTCGAAACTCGCGTACAGAATTGCGTCATGTTGTTCGGTGCTGGTGGTTACGATTTCGCTGGCGAGCCAACGGTACTGGCCGTAGAACAACGACAGCATGATGACGCCCACGGCAATACCGAGCGTCAGCCCCATCTGGAAGTATCTTGGAATTCTGTTACCGATCATTATTATTATTCTTGTGATCAGGTCTTGCCGATTTTTGTACTGATCAGTGTATCACTGGCCCAAATCAGCGGCGCAGGTTTCCGGAACGGACGAGAGGAATTCAGAGATTTGGGGCAGATATTGCTGTATATGAGCAAAAAACAGCAAATGCGGGTTTACATGTTAATCAGTCAATTTTACGTTTTTCAACAAATTCCATGGGTTCGGACTTGCCTGTCGTTTTCATGACGCCCTCGACAATCGCGCCCTCCGCAACCGCAATCGCGTCTGCGGTTACGGTGCCGGTAATCCGGGCGGATTCAGTGATTTCAACTTTTTCGTCCGCGACAATATCGCCGTCCACATGTCCGGCGACAATCACGTTGCCCGCCTTGATCCTGCCAACCCACAGGCCATTTTCGGCAAGTGTAACCGTGCCGGCCAAGTCGCAATCGCCATCAATCTCGCCGCTGATCAGAAAATCACCGTTGCCCGTTATCAGGCCGGAAATCTTGCAACCGGCGCTGATAAGTGTGGCTGGTCCAGCGGGTTGGTCACGCAGGCGTCGCGCCTGGGGGTCGTTCATGCAGGTTCTCTGATTCCGAAAGCTAGATTATGTCGTAGTGTACCCGTATTTAATCGTGATAGCCGTAGCCGATTGTTTCGATGGTCACGAGCACGCCACCCTCAAAAATCAGACGACGCATCAATTTTCGCGGTCCAAAATTGTAGACGTACTCAGTAATTATGACTTCTTGAGTGAGATAGCCATAGCCTGGATTGCGGTACTCCGTCCAGCCAGCGCCCGGATTGCGGTGGTAGCGATAGTCATAGCCGCGCAAGGCGTAGCCGAGATTGCGAAACGTGGTTGGCCGGCCGCAAATGGCGACCACCTGAACCTCGTGCATGCCGTCCATAACCAGCTTGTTGCCACAGCGAAACGCTGCAGCCGGCTCGGCAGCCAGCAGCGCGACAATCAGGATGATCAACGAGGCGAGAAATTTCTTATTGGCTAGAATCATGGTCATTAGCGTTTAACCCGATCAGACTGACACGCCAATTCTACCGCAGATGACAGGCGCGTACCTTGCGCGCGTATGGTAAAACAGCCTGCCGGGACGAGGCTATGGCTGATCAGGCATATGAGCAAGGGATTCGACAAGCGTTTCGATGCAGTCATCGCTGCGAACGGCAGCGCGCTGGCGGGGGGCCTCAAGGGTGTTGAGAAAGAGTCACTGCGTGTCGACGCGAACGGAAATTTGTCGAATACGGATCATCCCGCGGCATTTGGATCGGCGCTGACGAACGGTTTTATCACGACTGATTTTTCCGAGGCGTTGCTCGAATTCATAACGCCCGCGTATCCGGGCACCTGGGAGACGCTGCAGGTCCTGTGTGACATTCATCAATTTACCTACGCTGGCCTGAGTGATGAGCTTCTGTGGACGGCCAGCATGCCATGTCGAGTTCCTGACGACGACGAGATCCCTTTGGCACGTTATGGCAAATCAAATGTCGGGCAAATGAAGACGATATATCGTCGCGGCCTTGGCCATCGCTACGGCAGGCGTATGCAAACTATCGCCGGCGTGCATTTTAATTACTCGCTGCCGCCGAAATTTTGGCCAACCTATCGCGACGTGATTGGCAGCGATCTTGATGAGGACGCGTTTCGGTCGGATCAATACCTGGGGCTCGTGCGAAATTTTCGACGCTTCGGCTGGCTCATCCTTTATTTGTTCGGTGCCTCGCCGGCGATGTGTAAGTCATTCGCTGGCGATGCCGAGCTGGCCATGCCGGAGCTCAGTGGCGGTACCTTGTATGAACCCTTCGGGACTTCACTACGCATGAGCGATTTGGGATATAGCAACCAGAATCAGTCGCGGATAAATATCTCATTGAATAGTTTGAATGACTATATTCGCGACCTGAGTGCGGCGATCGAAACGCCGGAACCGATGTATCGGGAAATTGGCGTCAAAGTGGAAGGACTTTATCGACAGCTCAACGCCAATCAACTGCAAATCGAGAACGAGTATTACAGTTCCATTCGGCCGAAGCGGGTGGCGATGTCCGGGGAGCGGCCAACAGCGGCGCTGCGACGTGGCGGCATCGAGTACGTCGAGATTCGCTCACTCGACATCAATGTCAATGATCCGGCAGGCATCAATCAAAATACGATGCGCTTCATCGAAGCGTTCCTAATTTACTGTGTGATCGAAGATAGTCCGCCGCTATGCGAGAAATCACTGGATGAAACGAAGCGCAATCAGACACTGACAGCCAAGCAAGGCCGCGACCCGAAATTCCAGTTGTACCGCGATGGCACGCCGGTTGTATTGGCATCATGGGCACGCGAAATTCTCGACAAAGTCATAGGAGTTGCGGAGACGATTGACCGACAGGAAGGTGGTAGTAGTTATACGGAAGCGATCAAACTGATGCAGTCACTGATCGACAATCCGGAAGAAACGCCTTCAGCCCGATTGTTGGACGAATTACGTACTGAGGGGTGCAGTTTTTTCGAGTTGGCGATGTCGATTGCCAAGGGTCATCGCGACTATTTCGCGGCGATCACCCCATTGTCGGAAGAGAGCCAGGCTCAGTTCGAGCAAGCAGCCAGTGAATCCATCGCCCGGCAAAAGGATATCGAGGCGAGCGACACTCTCAGCCTTGACGAATACCTGGCGACATACTTCAGTTCAAACTAGTCAATTCGGCAGCGGTGTACCGTGCTCGAACGCGAACTCGCGGTGCAGGCTTTGCAATCGCTTTGTCATCTGGCCCGGTTTCCCGTCACCGATTACACGGCCATCGGCCTTAAGAACCGGCGTCAATTCACCCATAGTGCCTGACGTGAACACTTCGTCCGCCGTGTAGACCTCGGTTATCGACAATCTACGCTCGGCTGCCGCAATTCCCTGCGCCACGCATATATCCAGAATCATCTGTCGTGTCAGACCGGGCAGGCAACTGTCTGCGTACGGTGTCAGCACTTCACCGTGATTTACGATGAATAAATTGGTGTCATTGGTTTCCGAGACATATCCATCTATGTCGAGCATGATCGCGCTGTCGACGCCCGCGACGTTCGCCTCGATCGATGCGAGAATATTATTCAAAAGGTTATTGTGATGGATCTTTGAATCCAGGCATTGCGGTGTGTTGCGACGCGTTGATGCTGTAATTACTCGAATGCCATTGTCCGAGTAGACCGGTGGTTTCCACTCGGCTAGAACAATCAGGCAACAACCGGACTGATTGAATCGAGGGTTCATACCGGACGTAATCTTTTCGCCTCGTGTCAGCGTCAGCCGAATGTGCGAATCATCGCGCATTCCGTTTGCCGCGAGTGTTTTGAATATAGCGTCGCGCACCTCATCGCTCGATGGAATCGTTTCAAACAGAAGTGCCTTCGCAGAATTTTGTAAACGCTGCAAGTGACCGTCCAATGCCGCAATACGTCCTTTATACACACGCAGTCCTTCCCAGACCGCGTCGCCGCCCTGCACTGAACTGTCAAAAACCGACACCTTGGCTCTAGCACGTGGTACGAGTTCACCGTTGACGAATACCACAATGTCACGATTTCGAGGGTCAGGCGTGTTCAAGATTCATTCTCCTGTGTTTTGGGCGCGAATAGCTTGCGCGTAAAGTTTGTCATACCACGGTTGACACTCCGCGAGTAACGGTTCGAGTTCCCGCGGAAAATCCTCTTTTGCGTGATAGGCGTCAAAACCCTTGCTTTGGTGTACGGCTTGATACCAATGTGCTGCCCATACACCGTCCTCATCCAGTGGGCCGGGCGACCAGTGCAGCATGCGGCTCACGAACGGCAATTCAATATGTTTGCAAAGTTGCCTCAATACACTCTCGGGATCGAGTAGCAGTTCGCGGGAGTCGACGATTGCCGGCACTTGATCGCCGGAAACGAGGCCGCAATACAATTCCCATTGTCGCCGCAATCCGGAATCAGCGAGCGTCGCCTGCGGCAGTTGAATCGTGAGTGATGGAAGCATCTCGCGCGGGTCACGAATCAGAAACACATTGCAGGTTTGCTGCAAGAACCCCAAATCTATGTCAATGAGGTGGTGTGCCATGTGCTTTTGAAAGAGGCGTCTCGATGATCCGTCCCGGTGGCCACTGAGCAGCGCAAGCATGACGGCATCACCGTCGCAATTCATACTTGCCATGACCTCTTCCCGGCCAGGATGGTCGGCACTGCTTACGCGCAGATAATGGCCGTAGAGCGGTTCGTCAACCACACGGACATCCTCACGCTGCGCGAAGCTATACATCAGGGCTGTTGAGACGTTTCTGGGCCCGGACCAAAGGCATATAGGACGTGACAAGGTGCTGAATTATCGTTTGGGTGGCTGTGGACGACGGATTGTACAATGCGAAATCCTGAAACGAAGCAATTGTTGTGCGCTCCGTCACAATTTCACTGATGGCAGTGTGACCTCAGGGTCAATTTAACTAAACTTGGGGTCTCATACCCCTGATATGTGGCGACTTGCCCTGGCCCGACGGAAAAACACATTGATCAAGTCTTTTGTATCTGGAATTCTTCTCAGCATCGCTGTCAGCGTCTCTGCGCTGTACTACATCCCGATCGTGAACCAGGTTCGTGAGAACTCCATGATCACGGTTATCCCGAACGTCGGCAACACCGAAGTGTTCCATGCCAATGTGCCGATGGATCGCATCATGATCGGTGCTCCGAGACAGGCATCGCCTTTGCCGGTGGGTCTCGATTGGCCTGATGACGATAGTTTTTCAGGTATTCGAGCAGAGCTTTTCAAGATTCGAAATGCAAACGACATAGTTGTCGGTGTTGCCAGCAGAATTGCGGGCAGCACCGAGAACGATGAAATCGTTGAGTGGGTACTGCACCTTCCGGCAAGAGGCTCGGCTTACCTGATCATGGAGCCGGTAGCAGATAGCGGTGGATATCGCGCCGGTGAAATGCGTGCCGGAACCGACGAATTTGGTGATCTGCAGGGACAGGCCATAGAGCGCTGGGTTGTCGATACCTCTGGCGACGAATATGCCCCAGAGGGAAAAATTGAATTGATTACAGCGTTTGTCGCGGTGCAGGAGGAGTTGTGATTCGATATCTGCTTCCTCTGCTAGCCGGCATGTTGATGGGTTTCGTCCTGATGTTCGGATATTTGTATTACAACCCGATGTCCGGTGCGAATAATCTGTCCCCGATATCGGTTACCGCAAATGAAGTCGTTCGCCTCAATTACTCGGCTGTCGCTCAGGATGCGTTAATTTATACGAACAACGGTGAGTCCCAGATTGCGCCGCACCCGGCGAAAACGCAGCAGCTTTGGGAGGCCCCAGTTGTTCTCACAACCGCAATGGTGACGGTGCTGGATGACAGTCGTGGACAAGTCGCCGGAATAGGCGTCAAGTTCTCGTCGCGTTCAGAAAAAACAAGCATTCTCAGCGGCGAGGTTCTAATGGACAGTGTGTGGCACATCTACTTGCCTAAACGCGGCAGCTTGTTCATGGAGCAATCGGAGAATTACTGGAATTACATCCGCGAAGTAATCATACCGGCACGTTGGAGTTCGGGCGACAACTGGCGTGGCAGCTGGCTGGGCATTATCACGGCAGGGCCAGGCGCGCTCGGCACGGCAGCGGTGACCGGGGGAAGTGGCCAGTTCGAGTACATGATCACCGAAGGAGTCGAATTATTTTCGGCAAAAGCCTACTCGGTTAAACAGGGCCCCGTAGCGTTGAGCAGCGAGTTAGCTATAGAAATTCCACGCAGCAAAGACTAGGGTTTTCACTGATCGTTCTTACACAGCGTGCAACGGCCAGAGAATCGGTAGCAGCACCATGACAGTGATAAAAACCACGATGGTCAGTGGTACGCCGACTTTCAGGTAATCCACGAAACTGTAGCCACCGGGACCCATAACCAAAATATTCGCCGGATGTGAAATTGGGCTCGTGAAGCTTGCGGACGCGGCCATCGCGACCGCCATCATTGCGGTCTCTGGCTGCAGGCCCATATCGGCCATCGCCGACAATACAATGGGTGACATTAGTACAACCAGTGCAGCCGTTGGGATAATCATTGTTGCCATGGCGGTCAGAACATACAGACCCATAATTACCGGCCACGGTCCCGCGTCACCTAGCAACGCCATAACCTGATCAGCGAGGTACGTTGCGGCGCCGGTGTCCTGCATCGCCGTACCCAATGGCAACATGCCTGCGATCAGGAATATCGCGCGCCAGTCAATCGCCCGGTACGCCTGCTCCATGTTCAGACACCGGGTCAATACCATCAGGGTGCCACCGACAACTGCGGCTATTGCGATCGGTGCGTACCCGAGCATGACGGCCAGCACAACGCCAAGCATGATAGCCGCGGCCAGCGGTGCACGGCCGGTGTCGGGTGGTTCCTGGCCGAGCGGCGTCAGGATCAGGAAGTCAGAATCGGATGACAACAACTTTAATCGATCTCGCGGGCCCAACATCAACAGCGCATCGCCGATCTGCAGGCGCTCATTCGCGAACTCTGTGCCGACGGGCTGACCTTCGCGCCAGATCCCTGCCAGTTCAATGCCGTAGCGCTCGCGAAAATTAAGTTCCCCGACTGTACGACCGGCGAGCCTGCTGCGCGGGTCGAGAGTCGCGTCCATCAAAGTCAGGCGCTCAGACTCAAATGCGCCGAGATTCGCTGCTACGCTGGTTTCGATTTCGATTTCCTGCAAGCCTCGCAATACTTCGAGATCACCAAGCTGACCCTCAATTAACAACAAGTCGCCACCATCGAGCTGTTCGTCACCGCGCGGCATTACTTTGAGCGTGCCATCGCGAAATATTGCAACTACACGAAAATCAAAAACGTCGGCAAGCCTGCTCTTACTCAAGGTTGCGCCGCCGAGATCGCTCGTCTTCGGCAGTCGAACGACAAACATACGTTCGTCAGTGTGGTATTCCGCTTCAAGACGATCGGGAGTCATCATTTCCGAGGCGGTGAAATCTGCATATTTTTCAAGCTGTTCAATTGCGTCGATTTCGCCTTGTACAAGAACGCGTTCGCCTGCGCGCAATGGAATGTACGCAAGGTTGGTGAGCCGGTATCGATCGGTGCGGTACAAACCGACAACCGCAACATTAAAGCGCGTTCGGAATGCGGCATGACGCACAAGTTCGCCCACCAGCGGAGACGTATCGGATATCGTCACCTCTGCATAAGCGACTTTCGCGGAAACCATAGACTTCAAGACAGGCGCTTCCCGCTCAATAACGAGATCACTCCAACGGCGCAGCTCGCGAAACTGATCGATACGGCCCTGGACCAGGATGCCGTCGCCGCCGCGCAGTACAGTCTGACGGCTCGGAAGGGTCTCACTTCTTCCGTAGCGAACCATTGCGAGGATGATCATTCCGGTCGCGCTTCCGATTCGGCTTTCGGCGAGCGTACGACCGACAAGGATCGAATGCTGGGGCACACGTAGCATGAATGTGCGTTCGTGAAGCTTGTAGCGAGATCGTAGGCTACGCTGGCTGACGTGCCGGTCTCTCTCGCCGCGATGCTTGGGCAGCAAAAATCGGCCGATGACCGCGACGAAAATAACGCCGATGACCATGATCGCGCCACCCAGAGGCGTGAAATCAAACAGTTCAAACGGCGCGCGACCGCTTTGCGCCAGGGACTCACTGATTAGCAGGTTGGGAGGCGTGCCGATCAGGGTCATCAGTCCGCCCAGCAAGGTTGAGTATGCCAGCGGCATTAAAAGGCGCGACGCGGGAATTCGCGTTCGCCGCGCTATTTCGACAACGACCGGCAACATCAGTGCGGCGACGCCGATATTATTCATAAAGGCAGATAGCACCGCGCCGGTAATCATGATGACGAGAATCATCGGCATTTCTCGATGTCCGCCAAACCGCATAACCTGATGGCTGATAATGTCGGCGATTCCAGTGCGAGACAGCCCTTCGCTAAGAATGAACATCGCCCAAACGGTAATGACGGCGCTGTTGGAGAAACCTGCGAAAGCTTTTTCGGGTGTGACTATGTCGCTGAGACCGATCGCCAATGTGCCAAGTACGAGCAGCGCGACGAGGTCCATGCGAATGACTTCGCTGATAAACAGAATTAAAGAAATGATCAGCACGCCGAGGACAAATGCGATTTCTGGCGTCATTCGATCATGTCAGTTGTCTGGCGAAGTGGGTCTCTGGGGTAGTCGGATCACTTTATACACGAGGTCGTCCGCAAAAGCGTGGTCGCACGTCTAAGCCCCGACAGGACGATTTTCGGGCCAAACCTTGTAAATTCATCCAGTACTGTATAAAAATACATATCTTTCTCGCGAGGGTAGGCAGTGCAAGCGGCTGAGCGCATCAATGATTACCTGGGACTGTTGAATTCGGCGCAACGCCAGGCAGCCGAATACGGTGAACTGGACGCAGAAAACGTGTTTCGCGCCGGTCCGTTGCTGGTCATCGCCGGGGCGGGCACCGGCAAAACCATGACTCTCGCGCACCGGGTGGCGCACTTGATCATTTCCGGTGTCAGTCCGCAGAGGATTTTGTTGCTGACGTTCACCCGACGTGCGGCACAAGAGATGACGCGTCGTGTCGACGCCATTGTCAGGCAGGCAATGGCAGCCAACAATTCGCGCCAGTTACCGGCCGGCGTATTGCCCTGGTCTGGCACGTTTCACGCAATTGCCAACCGTCTGTTACGTCAATATGCAGCAAACCTGGGCCTCGATCCCGGCTTTTCAATTCTCGACAGGGGCGATGCAGCTGATGTCATCGACATAACGCGTCACGAGATGGCGTTGTCGAAAAAATCACGCCGGTTTCCAAAAAAAGATACCTGCCTCGCGATCTATTCCCGCTGCGTAAATTCGAATAAACCGCTGGTCGATGTGTTGGACGAGATTTATCCATGGTGCGCCGACTGGGAAACCGAGCTAGGCGAGTTGTTTCGTTTGTATGTTGCGCGAAAACAGCAAAGCCAGGTGCTCGACTACGACGACCTGTTGTTGTACTGGAGCCATCTGGTGGCGGAGGAAGAATTTGCGTGCGAGATCGGATCGTGGTTCGACCATGTACTTGTTGACGAGTACCAGGACACCAACTTGATTCAGGCGCAAATTTTGCGCTCACTTAAACCGCAGGGAGACGGAGTCACGGTCGTTGGTGATGATGCGCAGTCAATTTATTCGTTTCGCGCTGCGGAAGTTGAAAACATTCTCGGGTTTCCCGACCAGTTCATGCCGACAGCACAAGTCGTATCGCTCGAACAAAATTATCGATCCACACAAGCGATTCTGGATTCGGCCAATCTGCTGATTGCCGAAAGCGAACGCCAATATCGAAAAAACCTGTTCACGGATCGCGAAGGTGGGGCCAGGCCGGGCTACGTGACAGTTGAAGATGGGGATGCGGAGGCGGAATTCGTCGTCGAGGACATTCTCGAAAATCGTGAGATGGGAATGCGACTCATGGACCAGGCCGTCTTATTTCGGGGCTCACATCACAGCGACAGGCTCGAGCTCGAGCTGGTACGTCGCAACATTCCGTACGTCAAATATGGTGGTCTGAAATTTCTCGAAGCGGGTCACGTCAAAGACGTATTGTCAGTTTTGAAATGGGCAGAGAATCCCAAGAACGAGGTCGCCGCGTTTCGTGTTTTGAAATTGTTGCCGGGCATGGGTCCGGCCTACGCCTCGCGTTGCTACGAACAACTTGCGGTGTCCGGGTATCAGTTTTCGTCGTTACGACATTTTCGACCGCCGGCTGCAACAACCGCGAACTGGGCCGGTTTTTGTGCATTACTCGAATCGTTATCGGCTGTGGAAGTCGATTGTGAATCCTGGCAGGTGCAGCTGACCCAGGTACGTCGCTGGTATCAGCCACATCTCGAGCGACTATACGACGGGTTGGATACACGTGAAGCGGATCTGGAGCAACTCGAACAAATCTCGGGCCGCTATCCGACGCGCGAGCGATTCCTGACCGAACTGACACTCGATCCGCCAAGCGCTGCTAGCGACCTGTCGGGGGATCCCCTTCTCGATGAAGACTACCTGGTTCTTTCGACAGTACATTCCGCGAAAGGGCAGGAATGGGATGCTGTTTATGTCCTCAATGTCTCGGACGGTAATTTTCCGTCGGAATTCGCGACCGGCAAAGCAGAAATGATCGAGGAAGAACGACGGCTTCTGTATGTTGCGATGACACGCGCCAAACAGTCGTTGTCATTAATTGCCCCGCTCAAGTACCACGTTACGCAGCAGCGTCGGGATGGTGACAAACACGTCTATGGTGCGCGCAGTCGTTTCCTGACCGATGCATTACTGGATACGATGCAGCGAATGTTTCGCGGGCGCGACGAATCGGGTGCGTTTTCCCAGGTGCCACATTCCGACAGACATCTCGACGTCGCTGCCCGCATGCGCGAGATGTGGTAATAAAAAAAGGCGGTGGCCTACGGCCACCGCCAATCACAACGAAACAAACAGCATAAGGGATTTAGGTTTGTTACGTTTGGTCTGTAGTTATTTGATGCTTCGGTGCGGCGAAAGGTTGCATTTTTTTGCCAATAACTTTGGAATAATCCAGCGGCTTATGACGAGAATAGAGTTTCAACTGCAACCAAAAACGCGGTGATTGAAATGACCAAAGACAAAACAGTTCGACAGCAAGTTAGCGACGAGGAATGGCAGGTGCGAGTTGACCTGGCGGCATGCTATCGCGCCATTGCGATGTATGGCTGGGACGACCTGGTTTTCACGCATATCTCCGCCAGGGTGCCCGGGCCGGATGAACATTTCCTCATCAACGCCTACGGGATGTTGTTCGAGGAAATGACCGCGACCAGTCTCATCAAAGTCGATCTGAACGGCGACAAGATCCTCGAATCGAAGCACCCAATCAATCCGGCTGGGTTCGTCATTCACAGCGCAATTCACCAAGCCCGGCACGACGTAGGATGTGTCCTGCATACTCACACGAAAGCGGGTATTGCCGTTTCGGCACAGGTCGACGGCCTGCTACCGCTCTCGCAGATATCGCTCATTCCCTATGTCACCCTGGGGTATCACGACTACGAGGGCATCGCGCTCAATGACGAGGAGAAACCGCGCCTTGTGGCGGATCTTGGCAGCAACAACGCATTGGTGTTGCGAAATCACGGCTTGCTGACTGCCGGACCGACAATTGCCGATGCGTTCCTGCTGATGTATGCGCTGGAAACAGCGTGCCAGACACAGATTCTTGCGCAATCAACCGCCGGTGAGTTGAACCTGGTACCGCAACCGGTCGTCGACGGCATTCAGGCGCAGGCCGAACAAATCCTGCAAGGTCTGGGCGGTCAGCTGATCTGGCCGGGCCTGTTGCGCAAGCTCGATCGTGCCGACTCTTCGTTCCGAGAGTAGCCGGACTACGACAGGAACATCGCGTACGCCGGATTGTCACTTTCTTCCCAATGTGCGTAGCCGAGTTCTGCAAGATGCGCCTCGAGTTTTTCGGTGTCACTTTCGGGCACGTCGATGCCGGCGAGAATTCGGCCGTAGTCCGAACCGTGATTGCGATAATGAAACAGGCTGATGTTCCAGTCGGTACCGATGGCGTGCAGAAAGTCGAGTAACGCGCCGGGCCTTTCCGGAAACTCGAAGCGAAACAATCGTTCATTGGCGATATTGGCCGCGCTACCACCGACCATGTGACGCACATGCAGTTTCGCCATTTCGTTGTCGCTCAGGTCTTCTACGGTGTAACCGCTGTCGCGCAATGTGCCAATTAATTCCTCGCGCTCTGCCATTCCCCGGTGCAACTGCACGCCGACAAATATGTGCGCGTTCCTGGTGTCGCTGTAGCGATAATTGAATTCGGTAATGCTGCGGCGCCCAAGCCCCTCACAGAAACGGCGGAAACTGCCCGGTTCCTCGGGGATCTCTACGGCGAGCAACATTTCGGTTTGCTCGCCAACGGCCGCACGTTCAGCGATGTGCCGCAACCGATCAAAATTAACATTGGCGCCAGCATTTATGGTGATGAACGTCCGATCCTCCACATCGTGTTCGGCCAGGTACTTCTTTAGCCCGGCGACTGCTAGCCCGCCGGCCGGTTCGACGATCGATCGCGTGTCCTCGAAAATATCGCGAATGGCGGCACATATCTGATCGGTGTCGACCGTAATAATTTCATCAACATGTAGTTGGCAAAGCCGTAATGTTTCATCGCCGACTCGCTTGACGGCGACGCCATCCGCAAAAATACCGACATGCTCGAGCGTCACTGCCTTGCCTGCGGCAATCGAGTCACGCATTGCAGCCGATTCTTCGGGCTCGACACCGATGATGCGAACTTCGGGTCGCTTCGCCTTCACGTATGTGGCGATTCCTGCGATGAGTCCACCGCCACCGATGGGCACAAAAATAGCGTCGATGACGTCTTCGGCCTGGCGCAAGATTTCCGCGCCGATCGTTCCCTGGCCGGCGATGACGTCGGGATCATCGAATGGATGAATGAAGACTAACTCCTGCTCTTGCATGAGTTCGCTTGCATGGGCAAAGGATTCGTCGTAATTGTCACCATGCAATTCAACCTCACCACCCAGGGCGCGGACGGCATCGACCTTGATGGATGGGGTCGTTATGGGCATAACGATGACGGCACGAGCTCCAAGATGCTTCGCCGCGAGCGCGACCCCCTGGGCGTGGTTACCTGCAGAGCTGCATATCACACCTTGTGACAATTCGTCTTTAGAGAGCGACGCCAGCTTGTTGTAGGCGCCTCGAAGTTTGAATGAGAAAACTTCTTGTAAGTCCTCACGTTTCAGGAAGACACGATTGTTGAGGCGTGCCGATAGGTTCGGCGCCAGGTCCAGCGGTGATTCGATCGCTACGTCGTAGACGCGCGAGTTATCAACTTGTTTAACGAAATCGGACACGCAGAATGCAGGATCGCGCTATATGTGTACTTGACTAACCTGAATGATTGGCTCGACATTCGTATAGTTGGGAATATCACCCATTATCGCTTCAGCATGAGGCCCAAATGCCGCCTGAAAATCGTCAACGGTATCGAAGTACAGATGTCCCATTGCGATATACGGCGCCGGAGATTCCGGAGCCCCGCCACCCAGTCCACCGTCGACCGACACATTCTTGCACGGAGGGCCTAACTTCTCTTTAACCATCGGAATGTGGCTGTTGCAATAGTAATCCATGTCAAAAGTAGCATCGTCGTTACCTGGATAAAGTACGCTAACTTTGATCATTGGCTCGCTCCTTATAAATTTGGACAACTTTTATGAAAATGCGACCCCGCAACGATCTGCGCAGTCCGCTTTAGGCCAGTAGCAGCCTGTCCACATCATATCAGGCGAACGGCTGCTTTCGGCCAATAGCGGACGTTCGTAATCCTCTAGAGAAGGCGATCAATACCTAACCACTCTGGGGCTTTGTACCCACCGATCAGGAAAACCATGCCGACAACGAGCGCTATTGCCAAATCGGCGATTGAGCGCGGATCGGGATAGAGCGTGACTTTCCCGGTAATCAGGTAGAAGAGCGCCACTAAACTCCAACCAACCAATGCCGCGCCAAAGATAGCAGCGCCGCCGCTGATCATCTTTAAGATCCACCACGCGACTTTACTCATACTTTTTGTTCCTGCTTCCGATCCAACGAAGTATCGATAGGCCGCTTCGGGTCATTAGCAGACCTTTTTACCGATACTAGCTTAATGTCCGCTTTCGGGCGTAGTGTGGACTTCGCGACGGCATGGCAATTACGACACTTCCCTCGCATACTCCCGCAAGTGGCCGAAGGAAAAACGGATTGACCAAACTGCTCATCAGTAATGCGCGCCTGATCAATGAGGGCGAGATTCGCGAGGTCGACGTGCTCGTCGAAGGCGAGCGAATTGAAAAGATTGACGCAGAGATTTCGGCCGGCGATGGCGTCGACGTCATCGATGCGAACGGTTGTTACCTGATGCCGGGAATGATCGACGATCAGGTTCACTTTCGGGAGCCGGGCCTCACCCACAAGGCTGACTTTGCAACAGAGTCTGCCGCGGCGGCCGCCGGTGGCGTTACGAGCTTCATGGATATGCCGAATGTCGATCCGCAGACGACGACCCGGGACGCGCTGGCACACAAGTACCAGGTTGCCGTTGATCGATGCACCTCGAACTACGGTTTCTACCTTGGTGCAACCAATCGCAACATCGACGAGATTCGGAAGCTAGAGGTTGGAGAGGCCTGCGGCATCAAAACTTTCATGGGCGCATCGACCGGTGACATGCTGGTTGACGATCCTGACGTCCTTGATCAAATATTTGCAGACGCGCCAGTAATGGTCGTTACGCATTGTGAACATTCACCGACGATCTGGGAAAACGAAGCGCACGCGAGAGAAGAGTACGGTGAGGATGTGCCGATGTCGGAACATCCGAATATTCGTTCGGCCAATGCCTGCCTGACGTCGTCAAGCTTCGCCGTGGAACTGGCGCGAAAACACGATTCGTTGTTGCACGTGTTGCACCTGACGACTGCCATTGAGATGGGTTTGTTTTCCGAGGCACATCGGTCCGAAAAACGAATTACAGGCGAAGTGTGTGTGCATCATCTGTGGTTCGACGATTCGAGCTACGGCGATCTTGGTGCACGCATCAAATGCAACCCCGCGATCAAGACGAGCGCGGATCGCGAAGCGCTGATCGAGGCACTCAATGACGGTCGGCTCGATATCATTGCCACGGATCACGCGCCGCATACGCAAAGCGAAAAAGAAAACACCTACTTCAAGGCGCCGGCTGGCCTGCCATTGGTGCAGCATGCGGTGCAGATGATGTTCGATCTTGTGAAAAAGAAAGAAATCAGCCCGGAACTGCTCGTGGATCGGGCCTGCCACGCACCAGCTGACATATTTGGTGTGCGAGAGCGCGGCTACGTGCGCGAAGGCTGGTTCGCAGACCTGGTTATCGTCGATCCAAAAAAATCCTATCGCGTGGATCAATCCAACCTTCTGTACAAGTGCCAGTGGTCCCCCTTTGAAGGCCACGAATTCTCAGCAACGATTGATACAACGATCGTCAATGGCACAGTGGTCTACCGCGATGGCAAATTAAGTGGAGCGATCGCCGGTCAAAGGCTCGAATTCACGCGATCACGATAGGTATTTACTTTCCGTTCGATCTAGCTATGCTAGCGCCGAATACAGGCAGGGACAGCGTGCGGGCAAGCGGAGAGGCTGGTGCGCCACAGGAATGAAACCGACTGATACTTCCAATCCGGAGTACTTTCACAAAGTTGTCGATTGTCAGTGGGCCTGTCCAGCGCAAACCGACGTGCCGGAATACATTCGCCTGATCGCCCAGGGCCGCTTCGGCGATGCCTATATCGAAAACCGCCTGTCAAACGTGTTTCCGGCCATCCTTGGGCGCGTCTGCGACCGGCCGTGTGAGCCTGCCTGTCGGCGAGGC
>PVMS01020037.1_pt1 | contig 42796 bp, 37 predicted proteins | sample 1853461 | NCBI WGS metagenome assembly PVMS01 (sample SAMN08582032, study PRJNA380276) | Marine sediment metagenome, whole genome shotgun sequencing project. | isolation source: ocean sediment barecode stripped | collected 2017
AATGCCCCGGCATCATTCAGACCGTCACCTATCATCATTATATTTTTTTCCTTCTCTTGTAATCCTTTTATATGGTCTAGTTTATCTTCAGGTTTTTGATTGAATAATAATTTCGAATGTAAGGGCAATAGTTCCTTTAAATACAATTTTTCTCCTTCATTATCACCAGATAAAATGGAGACATCAAATTCTGTAGCTAATTGTTTAAATACTTCTCCCAATCCTTTTCTATAGGTGTTTTGAAAGATAAATTTTCCTTTATTGCTATCATTTATTCGAACATATATTTTTGTTTGGTTATTTAATTCTTCCTTTGAGTCAACAAAACTTCCTGAGCCCAAACTAATTTTTGAACCGTCTACAAAGCCAGCAATACCTTTTCCTAAAACTTCGTCAAATTCTGATATTTCTTTACTTTCATCTAAGCTCATTGAATCGTAAAGCATTCTGCTTAATGGGTGATTAGAGGCTCTAAGTAAAGCTTTTATCTGACTTAACTCATTATTTTTTAGGGCTGTTCCCTTATAATTTATTTGTGCACTTTTATTTGTAGTTATTGTGCCGGTTTTATCAAAAACGATCACTTCTATTTTAGAAATTACTTCTATGACATTGGCGTTTTTAAGATAAAACTTTTCCTTTCCAAAGATTCTGATCATATTGCCCAATGCAAATGGAGCAGAAAGAGCTAATGCACAAGGGCAAGCAACAATTAAAATAGCAGAAACAACCTGGAAGGCTATCCCCTTATCTATTGTAAACCAATATATTCCTGCGATCAAAGCAATAGATAATATGATCATCGTGAAGTATTTGCTTATAGAATCAGTAATTGATTTTATATTTTTGGTTTCATTCTTTTGAAACACGTCATTACTCCATAGTTGTGTTAAGTAGCTTTGAGCAACGGTTTGTACAACTTCCATTTCAATCGCGCCATTAGTTTGTTTACCACCTGCAAAAACTTCATCTCCCGATTTTTTAATTACCGGCATGGATTCACCGGTCACAAAACTATAATCCAGTAAAGCATTCCCATTTAACAAAATACCATCTACAGGAATAATTTCTTCATTTCTAATAAGTAATCGATCTCCTTTTTTAATATCATGAACAGCAATATTTTCTTCAGTTTTATTCTTGTTAATCTTGGTAATCGCTATAGGAAAGTAGGATTTATAATCTCGTTCAAAGGATAAAAAGCTATAGGTTTTTTGTTGAAAGACTTTTCCTAATAACAAAAAGAATATTAAACCCGTGAGACTATCGAAATATCCTTGGCCGGTTTGTGAAAATATTTCATAACAACTTCGTACAAATAAAACAAGTATTCCAAGTGAAATGGGCACATCGATATTTAATATATTGTGTCTTAAACCTTTATATGCGGAAATTAAATAATCTCTTGCTGAATATATTACGGCAGGAATTGAAAACACTAACATTAGTCCTCTAAAAAATGGTTTAAATCTATTGAGCCAAAATTCATCCATTTCAAAATACTCCGGAAAAGAGAGGAGCATAATATTTCCAAATGCGAATCCGGCTACTGCTACCTGATAGATTAGAGTCCTGTTAATTTTAGTCAGTTTTCGATCATCATCTTCCAGACTGATATAAGGTTCATAGCCAATTGAAGTGATTATTTCAACTACTTTTCGCAAACTTATTTGAGCATTTTTGAAGGTAATTCTAGCCTCTTTTTTTGGAAAGTTGACCATGGAAACCTTAATACCATCATTTAGTTTATTTAAGTTCTCCAATACCCAAATACAAGAACTACAATGAATGCTGGGGATAAAAAAATTAACGACTGAAGTTTGCCCATCATTAAATTCCACTATCTTTGCCGCAATATTTTCGTTGTCAAGATAATTGTATTTTCCTTTTATTTCAGAAGGAATAGTTCCAGGAGTCTTTTCTAGATCATAATAACAAGCAAGTTCATTTTGATTTAAAATTTCGAAAACTGTTTTGCAACCGTTACAGCAAAACGATTTATTATCGAATTCAATTTTATGTTTATTACATTCGGTGCCGCAATGAAAGCAATTTTTTTTCGACATATTAGAAGTAAATCTTGGACGTAAAGTTCATTTAAATATTCCTCATAAAAAAATGGATAATATGATAATTTGTATAAATTTGCCAAAGAATTAATTTTTACTATATGGAGCAAAAATGTCAACAATGTGTTATTAGAGACTTAAATTCTTTAAATAAAGCTAAACCAGAAGAATTGACGGATATAAACAATCACAAAAAATCTTTATATTTTAAGAAAGGGGAAAGCATCTTTACAGAAGGGAAATCTTTAAAGGGTGTATATTGTTTACGAAATGGAAATTGCAAATTGACCAAATTAGCACCTAATGGAAAAGAGCAAATAGTTAGATTTATTCAGAAAGGAGAACTCGTAGGATATAGATCAATACTTAGTAATTCTGTAGCACATTTAACGGTGACTGCAATGGAAGATATGGAAGTATGTTTCATACCAAAAAATGATATGTTGACTTTGATTCAGAAGAATGCTGAATTTTCCATGGAGATTACCAAAGCCTTATGTGATGATCTGGACGAAGCCAATTCATCTATTGCTAATTTAGCACAAAAAAATGTGAGGGAACGATTGGCGGAATCACTTTTATTTTTTGAAAGAATTTTTGGTATCGACAACGAAGGGTTTATAGCGGTTAGTTTGACCAGAGAAGAAATTGCCAATGCTGTTGGAACCGCTACGGAATCTACAATAAGGTTACTCTCTCAGTTTAAGAAAGAAGGGCATATAATTTTACAGGGTAAACGAATCAAGCTGGCCAACAAGACCAAGCTTGAAACTATTTCTGAAGGATTTTAAAATAAAAAAAGCGAGTGGTATGCTCGCTCCATTTATTAAAATTCATTAAATGTTTTCTTAATTATTGCTGTACACTTTATCAATTGATCCTCTGTTATTACAAGTGGAGGTGCAAATCTAATAATATTGCCATGGGTTGGTTTTGCTAAAAGTCCATTTTCTTTAAGTTTGACACATAATTCCAGAGCGGTGGTACTATCTTCGGCATCATCGATAACGATGGCATTTAATAATCCTTTCCCACGAACTAAACGGATCAACTTATTTTCCTTCTTAAGGATTTCCATTTGCTCTCTAAAAATTATACCCAACCTTTCCGCATTCTGAGCCAGGTTTTCATCTTCAATGACCTTTAGGGCCGCAATTGCCACTGCAGCCGCCAATGGGTTCCCGCCAAAAGTTGAGCCATGTTGACCAGGTTTTATTACGTTCATAATTTCATCATTTGCCAAAACGGCAGACACCGGATAAACTCCTCCGGATAGTGCTTTTCCTAAAATAAGAATGTCAGGATCCACATTTTCATGATTAACGGCCAAAAGTTTTCCTGTCCTGCCGATTCCAGTTTGTACTTCATCAGCAATAAAAAGGACATTATTCTCCTTACATATTTCTTTTGCCTTCGCCAAATACCCTTCCTCTGGCACATATACTCCTGCTTCACCTTGGATCGGTTCAACTAAAAATCCGGCAATATTTTCTGTTGTTTTTATAACATGCTCCAATGCCTCAACATTATCATATGGAATTTTTATAAATCCGGGTGTATAAGGACCGAAATTTTTTCTGGCATCTTCGTCATTTGAGAATGAAATAATGGTGGTTGTTCTTCCATGGAAATTATTTTCACATACTATAATATTTGCCTGCTCTTTTGGAATTCCTTTCTTTTCATATGCATACTTTCTACATAATTTAATGGCAGTCTCCACTGCTTCCGCCCCGGTATTCATTGGAAGCACCTTGTCAAAACCGAAATAAGAACATATGAATTTTTCATACTCTCCTAATTTATCATTGTAAAAGGCTCTGGAAGTGAGTGTTAATTCGTCTGCCTGGTTTTTCAAGGCATTGATTATTTTAGGATGGCAATGTCCTTGATTTACAGCAGAATAAGCAGATAAAAAATCGTAATATCTTTTCCCTTCCACATCCCATACATATACGCCCTGTCCTTTCTTAAGAACTACTCCGAGTGGATGGTAATTATGAGCTCCATATTTATTTTCTAGATCAATTGATTTTTGTGACGATGTAATTTGTGATAGCATCTCTTCTAATTAAAATTTTATAAAAAATCAATTCCTTCTTTACCAATTCATATAAATTGAAGGAGAGAAATCATCCGTAAAGATGGCTGCAATTTACAATAAATTTATCGCTTTTTAATTGTAAACATAAGCAAGAATGGAATAATTGAGAAGACCAACAGAGCAACAAAGCTATATTTTAAAGAAGACCAATTGGAAATTTTTCCCATCAGAAAGGGTGTAAATAAAAAACCCAGAAAACCTGCACCTGCAATCATTGAAATTCCTTTAGATGAGTCGACCCCGGGAAGTTTCCCCCCAATTCTATACAATTCAGGAATAATCCCGGAAAACCCTAAACCAACAAGGGCAAAACCAATAATAGAATAAATTAGATCAACCATAAGTATATTGATAAATCCAATGATAGCTATTAGAATCCCAATTAATATAATATTTGTTGATCCAAATCTCTGACTTATTTTATCTCCAAAAAAGCGCCCAAATGCCATTGTAAGGGAAAAGGCCGTAAAGCCAAGTCCAAAATATTTTTCTTCAGCCTTAGAAATATTCTCCAGATATAGAGCACTCCAATTTTCAATAGCTCCCTCACTTCCCATAATAAAGAATCCTATGACCACCAAAGTAAAAATAGGTTTCAATTGTTTAAAACTAAAACTACTTTTTTCAACTTTTTCAGCAGAATAATTGAGATAATTTTTAAGCAGTAGACCATTTACTAAAATCATCATACAGACAACAAAAGCCATATGATAAACTGGTATTTCAACGATTGGTATAAACCAGGTTCCTATTCCGGCACTGATCATTCCTCCCAGACTAAAGAAACCGTGATTTGCCGACATAATATGAACGTTATCTTCTTTTTCTATTTCAGAAACCAGACTATTCATGGAAATATCCGTTAGTGCTGCCGCAGAACCAACAAAAAATAAAGATATACAAAGTTCAGCGTAAGAAGTTGCCACAAAAGGAAATAGAAAAAGGATCATAAAAATAAATAGTCCTATTGCCGTAGCTTTGCCAACTTTAATTTTTTGAATTAGGCTTGGAGCCATTAACAACATGACAAATATTCCCAGTCCAAAGAATAATATTGCGGTACCGAAGTCACCATCATCAATATTCAATTTACCTTTTAGTTGCGGTATATAGATGGCCCAAGTACCCATTAACACATTCAATGTAGCGAATACTATCGCCGGAGCTAAATATCTTGGATTCTTTAGTATAAGTCTTAAGGAGTGCATGGTCTAAAATAAAAAGGCTAAAGTAATTTTATTTTTCAATAAATATTATAAAAATTACTGTACTTTACAAGCTGTCTAACAATTGAGACCTATTGCAAATAATGAATTACCTAGCTCATATATACCTTTCCGGAGATGATGATTTTATTAAAATTGGAAATTTTATTGCAGATGGAATAAAAGGGAAGAAATATATAACCTATCCAAAAAATATTCAAATAGGGATCTTATTACATCGGCAAATTGATTGGTTTTCAGATAATGATGATATTGTTAAAAGAAGCAAAAGAAGATTGGATAAAAGATATGGTCATTATAAGGGGGTAATAATTGATATTTTTTATGATCATTACCTCGCTAAAAATTGGAAGCGTTATTCGGATGTTCCCTTGCAGGAATATACTCATGAGTTTTATACCATTTTGCAAGATAACATCGAGATATTACCAGAAAGAATAAAGTATTTGATGAATTACATGATCAATGATGACTGGTTGGTAAATTATGCAAATTTTAAGGGTATTGAAAGGGTGTTGATAGGTATGAATCGACGAACAAAAGAGGTGTCAAAAATGGACTTAGCTATTCATGATTTGGAAGCCAATTATGAAGAATTCGAAAAAGATTTTGAAATATTTTTTAAAAAATTATCAAATTTCACTACTAAAACACTAAAAGAAATTAATGAAAAAATGGATCAAAAAAAATAGATTAAATATAATCTATATACTTCTTGGTGTCTCCGTGCTGGTTGTTGGATGTAAAAGTGTTACCGACAATCATAAAAAGGAGTTGGGATTAATAGTAGAAAATGGTATGGTAGTGAGTGCAAGAGAGGAGGCTTCCGATATAGGTGTTTCAATATTAAAAAAGGGGGGGAACGCTTTTGATGCTATGATAGCCACAGATTTGGCTCTTGTAGTGGCCTATCCTTTTTCTGGAAATATAGGGGGAGGCGGATTTACCGTTTACAGAAAGAATAATGGAGAGATAGGGTCCTTAGATTATCGAGAAAAAGCACCTCTCGCGGCAAACAGAGATATGTATTTGGACGAAAACGGTGATGTAATTCCGGATAAAAGTATCTTAGGTGCAATGTCGGTAGGAGTACCAGGTACTGTAGCTGGATTGTTTGAAATCTATGAAAAGTTTGCCTCACTTCCTTTTTCAGAACTAATTCAACCGGCGATTGATCTGGCAAGAAATGGTGTTAGAGTTTCAAAAAAGCAGGCTCAAAGAATAAATCATTACCGGCATCTATTTGAAAAAGCAAATCATAGAACAATATTTCTCGATCGGGAATGGAAAGAAGGAGACACTATAAAGTACCCTAAGCTTGCTCAAACTTTTGAAAGGATTCGAGACAATGGGAGAGATGAATTCTATAAAGGAGAAACTGCCGAATTATTGGTGAGTTATATTCAGAAGTTAGGTGGGATTATTACTAAAGAAGATTTGCTTAAATATAAAGCAAAGTGGCGGACCCCGGTAACTGTAGACTATAAAAACACACGAATTATTTCTATGCCTCCACCATCCAGTGGCGGAATTTGCGTGGCACAAATACTCAAAAGTATTGAACCTTTTGATATCGGCCAATATGAGCATAATTCGGTGGAGTACATTCAATTATTAACCGAAGCAGAAAGAAGAGTTTACGCCGATAGAGCTTATTTTTTAGGAGATCCTGATTTTAATGATATTCCATTAGATTTTCTAAAATCAAGTAATTATAATGAAAACAGGATGAAAGATTTTTCTTGGAACCTCGCTACAAAATCATCAGAAGTTGGTCATGGTAATATTGAAATAATCGAGAGTGATCAGACAACTCATTACTCTATTATAGATCAATTTGGGAACGCAGTTGCAGTAACAAACACTTTGAATGGGGCATATGGTTCAAAAGTTTATGTGGAAGAAGGAGGTTTTTTTCTAAACAATGAAATGGATGATTTGAGTGCAAAGGTTGGTGTTCCAAATATGTTTGGCTTGTTAGGAGCTGAAGCGAATGCCATAGAACCGGAAAAACGTATGTTAAGTTCAATGACCCCTACGATCGTTGAACAAAATGGCAAACTGAAAATGGTTTTGGGGGCACCCGGCGGAGCTACAATTATAACCTCCGTTTTACAAAATATTTTAAATGTAATTGAATATGATATGGGTATGCAAGAATCAGTGACCAAAGCGAGGTTTCACCATCAATGGTTACCTGAGGACATAAAATTTGAACCAAAATTTGACACTTTGAATTTTAAAGAATTACGACGTAAAGGGTATATTATAGATCGAGGTAATTCCAGAATACTGGGAATTGTGGATGCTATATTAGTACTACCAAATGGAAAATTGGAGGGAGGGGCTGATCCGAGAGGTGATGACAAAGCTGTTGGGTTTTAGTAGTTGCCCATAACTTGAGTCTTATAAATATTATTTACTTTTATACAATGAAAAATAAAGGTCAACATACAGTCTGTATACACGATGGAGAAATAAAAGACACTCAATTTGGAGGAGCTGTTTCTCCAATTTTTATGGCAAGTTCATATTCCTATCTGGATACTGAAGTTGTAAGGTATCCAAGGATGTTTAATACACCAAATCAAGAAGTTATAGCTAACAAAGTTGCAGCTTTGGAACATGCAGAAGCAGGATTGCCATTTGCTTCAGGTATGGCTGCTATAAGCACTACCTTATTGGCATTTTTAAATGCCGGAGACCATATTGTATTTCAGAATGAAATTTATGGTGGGACCTTTAGATTCGCGAACGAGGAGTTGCCAAAACTAGGTGTAAGCTACTCATTTACAGAAGTTGTAGATATATCTGATTTTGAGAATAAAATAACAAATGAAACAAAAGTTTTATATATTGAGACCCCATCAAATCCACTCTTGACTATTACGGATATTGAGACTATCGCGAATCTCGCTAAAAAGCACAATTTAATTTCAATAATTGATAATACCTTTGCTTCGCCCATCAATCAGACGCCTTTAGATCTTGGAATAGATATAAGTATTCATAGTGCCACTAAATATTTAGGAGGTCACAGTGATATGTTGGCCGGAGTTGTTGTGGGTAAGAAAGAACTCATTAAGAAAATATTTAATAAAGGAAAGAATTTAGGGGGTAATTTAAGTGAATTCATGTGTTATCTATTGGAAAGAAGCATCAAAACATTAGGGTTGAGGGTTGAAAAGCACAATGAAAACGCACAACTTGTCGCCGAATTTTTGGAAGCACATCCAGCGGTTAAAAAGGTTTACTATCCGGGCTTAACAAGTCATCTAAATCACGATATAGCGAAAAATCAGATGTCGGGTTTTGGAGGAATGCTGTCCTTTGAATTGAAGTCTGAAATTGATGTTAAAGAATTCCAAAGAAGACTTAGAATGATTAAGCCCTCTATGAGTTTGGCTGGTGTTGAAAGTACCATTTTGATGCCAACTTTAACTTCGCACATGTCGCTAAATGAGGAAGAAAAGAAAAAACAAGGAATATCGGATAGTTTATTGAGATTATCTGTTGGTATTGAAAATATTGAGGACATAATTGGCGATATATCGCTAGCTTTAAAAAATAATATTTGATATGTTAAAATTGGACATACTCGCTATAGGAGCACATCCGGACGATGTTGAACTCGGTTGTGGAGCAACTATAGCTAAGGAAATTTCATTAGGGAAGAAGGTAGGAATTCTTGACTTGACCAGGGGAGAACTGGGCACACGTGGGTCGGCTGATATCCGGGATGTTGAAGCAAAAGAAGCTGCAAAAATATTAGGTGTGTCGGTAAGAGAAAACTTGGCTTTTGCAGATGGGTTTTTTATGAACGACAAATATCATCAGATGGAAATTGTTAAGATACTCAGAAAATACAGGCCGGAGATTGTATTATGTAATGCTGTCGAGGATAGACATATTGATCATGCCAAGGGTAGTAAATTGGTTTCAGATGCTTGTTTTTTATCTGGTTTAAGAAAAGTAGAAACGACTTATGATAAGGGTCATCAAGAGGTCTGGAGGCCAAAGCAGGTTTATCATTATATTCAATGGCAAAACATTGAACCTGATTTTGTTGTTTCGGTTGATGGATTTATTGACAGAAAAATTGAGGCTGTGAAAGCCTATAGTTCCCAATTTTATGATGCTAAGAGCAGAGAGCCTATCTCTCCAATCTCGTCTAAAAATTTTATTGAAAGTGTTAGCTACAGGGCGCAGGATTTAGGCAGACTCATTGGCGTTGAGTTTGCCGAAGGGTTTAATGTGGAACGTTATGTGGCTGTTGAATCATTGGATAATTTAATTTAAAAAAGGTTTGCAAGAAAATATAAATTAGTTAAATTTGCAGCCGCATTTAGCGCATGAACTTTGTGCCAATGCAAATGGTGGTTGTAGCTCAGTTGGTTAGAGCATCGGTTTGTGGTACCGAGGGTCGCCGGTTCGAATCCGGTCTTCCACCCAACAAAAAACGTTCATAAGATTTTGGACGTTTTTTTTATTTGATCTGTAAAACTTTATGTTTTTATTAAGATTAAAATGAATATTTTTGAAAAATGATAATGAAAAATATTATGAAACGAAAATGAATAAACCCGCCTGCTGGACGGGCAGGTTTAATCAATTGTTTCTCAAAGGGGAATGATTATCCCGAGTACTCGGGATCATGAGAGAGCAGGGTGGTTACACCTGTTTTTAAATTTTTAAGTAACTGAAATATTGATAATTACAAAATTTTAAACAGGTGAAAAATAATTTATTGGTAATAATTGCCCTGATGTTCATTTATATTGGAACATCTCAAAACGATAACAGTGAAGCTATTAGAATTGAGAAAGAAGTACTAAATAGTGCAAGAAATATTGGGGATCCTGCCGTTGCTGTCAATAGTTTATATAGACTAATTGCTTTAGAAGGAGTAAATAGCACTTATAAAGACACTTTGGCATATATTTATTTTACAGGAAGAAAGTATGGTCCTGCCTTTATGATGACAACTCAAGTTCTTGAAAGAGCGCCTGACCACTTGGAGATGTTGGAAATGAATGCGGTTTCCCTGGATGCGCTCGGAGCATTTGAAAAGTCAGCTGAGGTTTATGAAAAGTTATTAGAAAAAACTAAAGTAAATTTTTACGGATATACTTTGTCCAATCTTTATTATAAAATGAAGAAATATGAGGAAGCATATACAGTTATTAAAAATGTAGAAACTCTTAATGATGAGGGTAAATATAAAGTTACTTTTTCCATCAATCAAAACCATACTCAACAGGTTGAACTAATCGCTGCCATTCCATATTTAAAAGGATTAATTGAAATTCAATTAAAAAATAATGCAGCAGCGAAATTAAGTTTTGAAAAGGCTGTTAAAATTCAGCCGGATTTTGTATTAGCGCAAGAAAATTTGGAGGCAGTAGAGAAATTTACTCAGGCTGAAGAATAATTTTTCGAATCATTATTGATCATAAAAGCTTATGCCGTAGATATTTGGCGGTGTAGGAAGTTTTACTTTTGATCAATTCTTCAGGAGTGCCACATGCAATTATGTCGCCTCCTTTAATACCACCTTCCATGCCCAGATCAATGATATGATCGGCACATTTAATTAGTTCTAAATTGTGTTCAATTACAATAATGGAATGGCCCTTTTCTATCAAAGCGTCAAAGGAAGCCAATAATTTTTTAATATCATGAAAATGCAGGCCAGTTGTAGGCTCGTCAAAAATAAATAATGTTTTGTCGCTAGTTGAACCCTTGACCAAAAAGGAAGCAAGCTTGATACGTTGAGCCTCACCACCTGAAAGGGTAGAGGATGGTTGCCCCAAATGCACATATCCCAATCCTACATCTTGTAGTGGATTAAGTCTGTTCACAATTTTAATTTGGTCATTCTTCTTGAAGAATAAAATTGCCTCATCAACTGTTGTTTCTAAGATATCGTGAATAGATTTTCCGTCAAACTCAACTTCTAAAACTTCTTTTTTAAATCGTTTACCCTTGCATGTTTCACATTCTAAATGAACATCAGCCATAAATTGCATTTCAATAGTAACATCACCTTCCCCTTTACAAGATTCGCATCTGCCTCCATCTACATTAAAAGAAAAATGCTTTGCCTTGAATCCTCTTATTTTAGCTAATTTTTGATTGGTAAATAAAGTTCTGATATCATCATAAGCTTTTATATAGGTAATTGGATTCGATCTGCTCGATCTGCCAATTGGGTTTTGATCGATAAATTCAATACTCTTTACAGCATCAATATCTCCCTTTAATTCTGAAAACTGGCCTGCTTTTTCTCCATAATTATTAATTCTTTTCTGTAATGCAGGATAGAGGATATCTCTAATTAGCGTACTTTTCCCACTGCCGGAGACACCTGTAATAACAGTCAAGGTGTTCAATGGTATTTTTACAGCAATATTTTTTAAATTATGCTCACGAGCACCTATTATTTCAATGAAACTCGATGAAACTCTTCTCTTTTTAGGAATTTCAATCTTCATCTTTCCACTCAAATAATTAGCAGTTAAGGTATTCGATTTTAATATTTGTTCATAATTCCCCTCCGCTACCAATTCACCGCCTAAACTTCCAGCTTCAGGGCCGATATCAATAATATAGTCAGCCACTTTCATAATATCCTCATCATGCTCCACAACGATAACAGTGTTACCTAAATTACGTAAATTCATTAAAACTTTGATCAGTTTTTCCGTGTCTCTGGAATGTAGACCAATGCTCGGTTCATCTAAAATATACATTGATCCAACCAAACTACTTCCAAGGGAAGTTGCTAAATTAATTCGTTGACTTTCTCCACCAGATAAAGTATTGGAATTCCTATTTAATGTGAGATAATTTAAACCAACATCTGCCAGAAACTGAAGACGACTATTAATTTCCTTGAGAATTCGTTTAGCAATTTTTTGATCATTTGTGTCAAGAGAGATACTGTTAAAAAAAGTAATTAGATCTCCAATTGGCAGTTCCACCAAATCTGATATGGTTTTTTGGTTGATCTTCACATAATCAGTTTCTTTTCTTAATCGTTTACCATCACAGGATGTACATTTCGTCTTACCGCGATATCTCGATAACATCACTCTGTATTGGATCTTATAGCTTTTTTCCTCTAAATGCTTGAAAAACTTATTCAATCCATGAAAATAATTATTTCCCTTCCATAGAATTTCTTTTTGTCCAGCAGTTAATTGGTAATATGGTTTATGAATTGGGAAATCAAATTTGTATGCATTTAGAATAAGATCTTCTTTATAATCTCTAAAAGATTCAGATTTCCAAGGTACAATTGCATCTTCATAGACTGAAAGGGCGGTATTGGATATCACCAGATCTTCATCAATTCCGATAATATTGCCATAACCTTCACAAATTGGACATGCACCATAAGGATTATTAAAATTGAATAAATGAATACTCGGTTCTAAAAAAAGAATATCATCCAATTCAAATTTATTGCTGAATTCCTGAACGGAATGTTCTTTTAAATTTTCAATCATGCAAGTCCCTTTGCCTTCATAAAAGGCGGTTTGAATAGAATCAGATAAACGATTATAAAAATCTTCATCATTCTGAACAACTACTCGGTCAACAACCAAGTAAATATTTTTGTCGGTTTCAAAATTAAAATCATCAATCCTAATAATAGTGTTATTAACTTTTAATCGAGAAAATCCTTGTTGTTTTAAGATGTTAATTAGCGTTTCCAATTTTTTATCTTTTTCAACTAAGATAGGCGCAAGCAGTAATAATTTAGAGTTGATGTCAAATTGTTGTACGTACTTCACAACATCATTCACTGTATCTTTTTTAACTTGCCTCCCTGATATAGGTGAATAGGTTTTACCTATTCTGGCAAAAAGCAATTTTAAATAATCATATATTTCAGTGGAAGTACCAACAGTAGACCTGGGATTTGTACTGTTTACTTTCTGCTCTATGGCGATTGCAGGTGAAATTCCCTTTATGGAAGTAACTTTTGGCTTATTAAGTTTTCCCAAAAATTGACGGGCGTAAGAAGATAAACTTTCAACATATCTCCTTTGCCCTTCCGCATATAAAGTGTCAAAAGCAAGGCTGGATTTGCCAGATCCGGACAATCCGGTGATAACAACTAGCTTATTTCTAGGAATTTTTACATCAATATTTTTGAGATTATGAAGAGCTGCTCCTTCTATGAGTATATTATCTCTAAAGTCTATATTTTTCAATACTTCTCAATGATTTTTAAAGTTAATGTTTTACAAATATAAGTACTATATTTGGTAGATTATAAATTAAAAAAAAGAATAAAAAATAAAATAAAATAGAAAAATATTTGTTTTATAAATAATTTTGTCTTTATATTTGTCCGAGACTAAAAGAAGAAATGAGCTAGTCTCCCCTAAATAATTATTAATTAAATTTTTGCTTATAGTATAGTTCTACTTTTTCATAACAATAATAACAGAGGCTAAATAGTAATAATAGCTTCGAATAAAAAAGGGGAATTATGCATACACAAAAATTAGACGATAGCGTCTTAGTTAGTAATTACATCGATGGTAATGAAAGGGCTTTAGAAATCCTTATACTACGCCACAAACAAAGAATTTACAGTTTTATTTATTCGAAAGTACAAGATCGAGATGTTTCTGATGATATCTTTCAAGATACTTTTATTAAAGTTATAAACACCTTAAAATTAGGTAAATATAACGAGGAAGGTAAATTTTTACCTTGGATAATGAGAATTGCACACAATCTTATAATTGACTTCTTTAGAAAAGGAAACAGAATGCCTACTTTCCAAAATACTGATGAGTTTGATATTTTTTCAGTTCTGGGAGATAATACCCTAAGTGCGGAAAATCAAATTATTCAATCTCAGATTTATTCTGATGTAAGAAAATTGGTTGAAGAACTTCCTGAAGATCAAAGAGAGGTTTTAATGATGCGTATTTTTAAAGACATGAGTTTTAAAGAAATTTCTGAACAGACGTCAGTTAGTATTAATACAGCTTTGGGAAGAATGAGATATGCATTGATTAACTTAAGAAAAATGATAGAAAAGAATAACATCATTTTAACCAATTAAGAAAAAAAATCTTTTTTTAATCTTTCTACAATAAATAAAAGATTTTATCGTTATCTATTTAAACCCTAACTAATAAATAGATTTATGGCAAAACTTTACATTGAAAGATTTTTCAAAGAAAAATTAGACCCCAAAACAGAAACAATATCTTTTTTGTTAAACTATTCAAAATCGATAAAGGTGGTCAACCAAAAAAAGAACAGCTTAATGTTTCATTTGAATTAATCGGAAAAAAGCTCTCAATTTAATTGAGAGCTTTTTTATTGGAACAGATTATGATTTAGAAATTAGGTTTTTTCTACCTATAGTACGGGTGATAATATCTTTCTCCAAACTCCAACCACGTGCCGGTGAATATTGTCTTCCGTAATAAATAATCTGAAGATGCAATTTATTCCACAGATCTTTTGGGAATAGCCTCTTTGCATCCTTTTCAGTTTGTACTACATTCTTACCGGAACTTAGATTCCATCTATACATTAATCGATGAATGTGTGTATCAACAGGAAATGCAGGTACATTAAAAGCCTGACTCATGACAACAGAAGCTGTTTTGTGACCAACAGCAGGCAATTCCTCCAGATATTCAAAACTCTGTGGTACCATTCCGTTGTGTTTGTCAACAAGTATTTTTGATAATCCATAAATACCTTTGGATTTCGTTGGAGACAGACCAACGGGTTTAATGATCTCTTTAATTTCTTCAACAGATAGTTTTATCATGTCATATGGGTTATCAGCTTTAGCAAATAATATTGGAGTTATTAAATTCACCCTTGCATCTGTACTCTGAGCAGAGAGTAATACCGAAATTAATAGGGTATAAGGGTCTTTATGCGCTAATGGATAGGTGGATCCGGGTATAATTTATTCAATGTATCAATTACAAACTTTACTTTTTCTTTCTTATTCATATTTTGAGTAATTTTGGAATATAAAAATACAAATTATGACAACATTGAAGATTGGCGATAAAGCTCCTGATTTTGATAGCATTGACCAAAATAATAAAACAGTACGATTAAAGGATTATTTGGGAAAAAAGATAGTACTGTTCTTTTATCCAAAGGCAAGTACTCCGGGATGCGCCGTGGAGGCATGTAATTTAAGGGATAATTATCAAGAATTCCTCAAAAAAGGGTATGAAGTAATTGGAGTGAGTGCTGATTCTCAAAAACGACAGTCAAATTTTGCTATAAAAAATAATTTGCCATATAGTTTGCTGGTTGATGAGGATAAAGATGTAATCAATGCTTATGGTGTATGGGGACCGAAAAAGTTTATGGGTAGGGAATACGATGGTATTCACCGAACAACATTTGTAATAGATGAATCAGGAAATATTGAAAATATAATTTCTAAAGTGAAAACAAAAGAACACACCGCTCAAATTTTATAAAAATATTTTTTCAGGAGTGTTTAAGTTTTATTTTTTTTTCTTGTTAGCATCATGTTTCCGTTGAGAATAACCAAACAACCGCTTGTTCTTAATAATATCAGCTACAGCTTCTCCCGGTAACATATCTTCCCAACCACTCTCACCGTTTGCAATCATTTTAAAAACTTTCCAAGAGAAAATATCTAATATGTCATTATCAAAATTGCTTAGATCAATTATTCTGCCGTTGAACTTGAAATATTTATACAATTCTTTCATACGAGGGTGTACTTTTAAATTTTCACTCGTAATAATTTCCCCTGTCTCCAGATCTTTTAGTGGGTATAAATAAATTTTCAGGTCCTTATAGAATAACTTACCGAAAGCCTCCAATATACCACCACTAATATTTCGGTAATATTTTTCATCGAATATTTGTATCAAATTAAATACACCCATTGCAAGTCCCATTCTTGCTTTTGTGAACTCAGCAAAATAATCAACTAACTTATAGTATTCCTGGAAGTTGGTAATCATAACTGTTTGACCAAGAGAACATAATAATTCTGCTCGATCCAAGAAATCACGTTCATTAATTTTTCCTTCAGCACGTAAATTTGCTAGAGTGATTTCAAAAATGATCTTGGCATTTTCTTTTTTTACTTTCTTTTCTGCCAAAAATAGCTTTCTTGATTCCTGGTAAATTTCCATATTTACCTTTGTAACGGGTCTAAAACTTCCCCGTAGTGTTAAGATATTCTTTTTGTATAACTCATGCGCAGGTAATAAATTTTGACCATCCGGGCCAAACATTACGGCATCGGTCATACCGTTCTTTACCAATTGCAAACTCATTAATCGATTATCAACATACATAAATCTCGAACCGGAAAAATTAACCATATCGATCTCTAAAGTGTCTTTTTCTATATTGTCATAAAAAGATCTTACCAAATCCTTTGGTTTGTCATGCAGATAAAATGCGCCATAAATCAAATTTACACCCAGCATACCTAATGTTTCCTGCTGTAATTGTGAATTTGTCTGTTTGAATCGTACATGAAGGACAATTTCATTATAGTCCTCGAGAGGGTCTAATTGAAATTTAATACCTACCCATCCGTGCCCCTTAAATCTTTTAACAAAATCAATAGTTGTTACGGTATTGGCATAAGAGAAAAATATTTTATTAGGATATTTGTTTCTGTCTAACCTATCTTCTATTAAGTTAATTTCATGGGACAGCATCCTTGTTAACCGTGACTCGGTAACATATCTTTTATCATCCTCCATTCCATAAATAGCGTCTGAAAAATTTTTATCATAGGCAGACATTGCCTTGGCAATGGTATTTGAAGCACCACCAGCTCTAAAAAAATGACGAACCGTTTCTTGTCCTGCACCAATTTCAGCAAAAGTACCGTAGATAACTTCGTTTAAATTGATCCGTAAAGCCTTTTGTTTAAAGGAAAGCACATGATCTAACTGTTGGTCATTTTTTAATACAGTCATTTTTATATCTTTTTTCAAAGATACTTAAGTTTTGAATATCTTTAAAATATATTCAAAATATTAGCAAACTTATAAATTAAATAATTCTAAGATAATACTTAAGGTTAAAAAATAATTAAGTCATAAAAAATTACATATTTTTTAGTTCATGTAAAAGCTTGGTCAATGCATCTTTTGCATCTCCAAAGAGCATAGAGGTCTTTTGATTATAAAATAATTCATTTTCAATTCCGGCATATCCTGGTTTCATACTACGTTTATTGACAATAATATGTTTTGCATTTTCAACGTCGAGGATTGGCATACCATAGATTGGACTTGAAGTATCATTGTGAGCTGCTGGATTGACAACGTCGTTGGCCCCAACAACAAATACCACATCTGTACTTTGAAATTCGGGATTTATATCGTCCATTTCAACCAATTTATCATAGTCAACATTTGTTTCTGCTAATAACACATTCATATGACCGGGCATTCTTCCGGCAACAGGGTGAATGGCATATTTAACTTCGATGCCCTTACTGGTTAATAATTGCTCTAATTCATGAATTACATGCTGTGCCTGTGCAACTGCTAAACCATAACCCTGAACAATAATGACTTTTTGTGAATAGTTCATTAAAATTGCAACATCACTTGGAGATGCTTTTTTAATAGAACCTTTTAAGGTACTATCAGATCCAGCTTTGGCATCATCACTTTCTCCAAATGCGCCAAAAATAACACTGGCTAATGGCCTGTTCATTGCATTACACATTGCTAATGTTAAAATTGTACCTGCAGATCCTACTAAAATACCACCGGTAAGCATTACCATATTTCCATACAAGAAACCACCAAAGGCGGCTGCTAACCCGGTAAATGAATTTAATAATGAAATAACAACCGGCATATCTGCACCGCCAATAGGAATTACAAATAGAATTCCGTAAAGCAGCGCTGCAAAGAATAAAATGTAAAGATAGACCTGACTATCGGTACCGCCTATAACAATATAAGCTCCAAATGCTAAAATAGCAAGGAGGAAGACATTGTTTAAAATATTATATTTTGGTAAACGGATAGGGTTTCTCAACGTTCCATTAAGTTTGGCCCAAGCGATCATACTACCAGAGAAAGAAACACTACCAATGATCATTGCGGCAATAATTGTTAATATGGATAATTGATTTCCAGTATAATGTTGAAATTCAATCAATCCAATTAAAGCTGCACTTGCACCTCCCATACCATTGAACAAGGATACTAATTCAGGCATCTTTGTCATATCAACTTTTTTTGCAACGATCCAACCAATTATGGTACCAATTAAAATTGCAACACCAATAAGTGCATATATTAAAGCAGGAACTTCCCCCTGGTATAAAAATATAGTACCAAATATTGCTAATGTCATACCTGCGGCAGCTATTAAGTTGCCTTTTCTTGCTGTTTCCGGATGTCCAAGCATCTTTAAACCAAGTATATAGGTAATAGATGCGATTAAATAAATAAACTCGAGACTAAATATATATTCCATTATTTTTTCTTTTTAAACATTTCTAACATGCGGTCGGTCACTACAAAGCCACCCACCACGTTTAACGTTCCAAGGAATACTGCTACAAATCCTAATGAAAGTGCCAGTATGTTCTCTCTGTCAGTACCTAACATCACTATAATTGCACCGATGATAACAACTCCATGAATTGCATTTGCACCAGACATCAGCGGTGTATGTAATACGGCAGGTACGTGCCCAATAATTTCTACTCCAACAAAAATCATTAAGATAACGATATAAAACATTTGGAGATTGTTGCTAATAAAATCTATTAATTCAGTCATAATTTATTTTGTTTTTCCATTTTTTCTAATTTCACCTTTATGTATAATTAAGGTCTCATCCGTAATTTCCTCTTCTAGATCCCATTTGAATGCATTGTCTTCCGTTAAGTGCATTATAAAATTATACATGTTTTTTGCATATAAATCACTGGCATTGGTGGATACACTCTCAGGAGATATAGTTGTTCCTATTATTTTAACTCCATGTTTTATGACCATCCGACCCATTTTACTCAACTCGCAATTCCCACCTTGTGCAGCCGCTAAATCAATTATTACCGCACCATTTTTCATTTGTCCAACTTGTTCTTTAGTAATCAGTATAGGAGATGTTCTACCCGGTACCATTGCAGTTGTTATAACCAGATCCGCCTTAAATAATGATTTATTTACGGCTTCTTTTTGTCTTTTCCCGTAATCAGCCGAAGCAGCTTTGGCATAACCCTTTTCTGACTCTTCACCTTCATTGTCAACAGTAATAAACTTGGCACCAAGCGACTCTGTCTGTTCTTTGGTCTCTAACCTTATATCGGTCGCCTCAACCACAGCCCCTAAGCGTTTTGCTGTAGCAATAGCTTGTAACCCCGCGACACCGACTCCAAAGACCAATACCCGAGATGGGGTTATTGTTCCTGCTGCCGTCATCATTAAAGGAAAAATCTTTGTCATTTCATAGGCTCCCCTAATTACAGCTTTGTAACCCGCTAAATTATTCTGTGAGCTTAAAATATCCATATCTTGCGCTCTGGAAATTCGAGGCATGGCATCCATTGAAAAAGCTGTTGCTCCTCTTGATGCAATTTCTTTAATAAGCCCAGGGTTAGATTTGTGAAATAATTGACACATTAAAATATGGCTATCATCGATTAATTTTAATCCATCATCTCCAAATGGATTGATTTTTATGAGTATGTTGGATTCTTTATAAACCGCACCTCTTTTTTCAATGGACGCACCAATATTTTTGTAATCTGAATTTTTAAATTTAGAAGATAATCCTGCATCTTCTTCAACCACAACATCAAATCCTTTTTCAATAAGTTGTTTGGCTATATTTGGCGAAATAGAAACCCTCATTTCACCTTTTTTAGTTTCTTTTAGAATGCCTATTTTCATGTTTGAAATTATTTTGTTTTGAGTTATGTAAAGTTAAAATATTATATAAACTAAAAAACTGATTTTAATCATTTAATTTGCAATTATCTGTGAATTGTAAATTAAGCTTAAGTAGTACAATCTAAGTCTGTTATATGTACGTTTTAACTTAATATAATTGATTTTGTAACATGAATCACACTAATTATTTTTGAAATTAATTCTATAAATATTTTTATTTAGCTATTTGTTTTTAAATACTAAATTTGTCAGTAATATTTTCATATAAAAAGAGCATGTTAAAATTTTTCTCTCCCAATCGAATGATTAATTGCGAACCTGCTGCGGAAGGTAGGCAGCATGTGACTTTTGAAAAACAATAAATGTAGACACATGAAAGTAACATTTTTAGGAACCGGTACCTCTCAAGGAATCCCAATTATTGGATGTACGAATGATGTTTGTTTATCAAAGGACCCAAAAGATAAACGCTTGCGATCTTCGGTATTGATTGAATGGGATAATTATGCATATGTTATTGATTGTGGACCTGATTTTCGCCAGCAAATGTTGAACTCAAAAGTGAAAAATATAAACGGTATACTTTTTACACATTTTCATGCAGATCATACCGCCGGTTTAGATGATATACGCCCTTTTTCTCATAAAAATGGCCATGTACTTTTTTATGCTAGAAATGATGTTATTGAAAATTTAATGGAGAGATTTAAATATATTTTTACAACTAATAATAAATATATAGGAGCACCAAATGTTATTTTGAATGAAATTGTAAATAAATCTTTTCCCCTGGATAATATAAAAGTAACACCCATTGAAGTTTTACATGGGAAACTAAGAATATTTGGTTTTAGGTTCAATGATTTTGCTTATATAACGGATGCGAAAACTATAACAAATAAAGAAATAGAAAAACTAGATAAATTAGAAGTGCTGGTAGTTAATGCTTTGAGAATTGATGAACATCCAACCCATATTAATTTACAGCAAGCTCTAGATTTTATTGAAGAAGTTAAACCTAAACGAGCATACCTAACCCACATTAGTCATAAATTAGGATTTCATGCGGCAGTCTCTAAAATACTGCCTGAAAATGTTTTTCTGGCCTTTGATGGGCTCACTATTCAAATATAATTATATTCTTTCGAAATCAACTGCAACTACTTTGTATTCGGGAGTTAAAGTATATTCATCTCCCACATTACCAGTAATCATATTGATAAAGATCTCTGGCTGATGAAAGGTTGTTCTCACAACACCGGGTTTGACTAAATAAGTTAATTTAACAGGTATTTCAACACTTCCCCTATCAGAAAAAATTCTGACTCTATCATCGGCATTTATATCTTTATCTGCCGCATCCAGAGGGTTTATTTCGAGATAATCCATGGGAGAAATATCTTGATTATCTGTTCTTCTCGTCATGGTACCGGCATTATAATGTTCTAACTGACGGGCCGTTGTAAGAATAAATGGATATTTTTTTCGGTGCTCTACCAATTCAGGAGTTTCTTCAAAATCAAAATGGTGAAATTTGCCTTTACCCCTCTTGAAGGACCCATTTTTATGAATTATTTTTGTGTCTGTTCCATCTTCCAAAACAGGCCATTGCAAACCGTTTTCACCTAAACCTTCCCATGTAATTCCTTTCATAAAGGGTATAACATCAGCAATCTCCTCTAATATTTTAGCGGCATCATATAATTTGCCGGTAGGTTGTTCATAACCCAATCTATACATCATGTCTATAATGATCTGACCATCCGATTTCGAATTTCCAATTGGCTTAGTTACCTGATTTACTCTTTGAACACGACGCTCTCCATTAGTAAAAGTCCCATTTTTTTCAAAATAAGAACTAGCGGGTAAAACTACGTCTGCTATTTCAGCTGTAGCCGACATGAATAATTCTTGTACAATTAAAATGTCAAGTTCTTCCATTGCCTTTCTAATATGATTGGTGTTGGGATCTGTCATTAAAGTATCTTCACCCATGATCCATAAGGCTTTAAATTTTCCGGCAATTGCAGCTTCCAGCATCTCAGGAATCTTTAATCCTTCTTTTTCAGGCATTTTAGGTATTCCATATTTATCAGCATAATATTTTTGAATATCGAGATCATTTATATCCAAATAACCGGCACCCTGATGTGGTTGCACTCCCATATCTGCAGCTCCTTGGACATTATTTTGACCACGAAGAGGGTTCAAACCAACACCTGGCCTTCCAATATTTCCAGTCATCATGGCTAAATTTGACAGTAACAGTACCGTTTTACTCCCTTGAAAATGTTCTGTTACACCTAAACCATGAAATTCCATTGCATTATTGGACTTTGCATATGCCAGAGCAGCTTCTCTTACTAATTGTTTTGACACTCCTGTTAATTCTTCCAGATCATCCATATTTAAATCTAAAACGTGATCCTTAAAGTCTTTATAATATTCCGTATACTTTTGGATAAATTCATTATTTACACATTCCTCTTTAATAATATAATGCGCCATCATATTTAAAAGAGCCACATTGGTACCTGGCCTTAGCTGTAAATGATATTTTGCTAATCTGGCTAATTTAGTTATAACAGGATCTACAACAATGCTGGTAACCCCTTGCATAAATAGTTGTTTGATTTTAGCTCCCGTAACCGGATGGGCTTCTGTGGGATTGGCACCAAAAAGAAAAATACAATCGGTTGATTCTATATCATTAATAGAATTTGTTGCTGCACCTGTCCCAAATGCCTGTTGCATTGCATAGGCCGGTGGAGCATGACAAACTCTGGCACAACCATCTATATTTTTAGTATTTAAAGCAACACGAGTCATTTTTTGCATTAAATAATTTTCTTCGTTGGTTGCTCTTGATGAAGAAATACTTCCTATGGCATCTACGCCATATTCGTTTCTTACTTTCAATAATTTTTCATTTATAAAATCATAAGCTTCATCCCAGGTGGCAACCTCAAACTTGCCATCTCTTTTAATTAACGGATCGGTTAATCTGTCAGGATGATTATAAAATTGAAAAGCAAATCTACCCTTTAAACAGGTGTGCCCCTGGTTAACTTCAGCTGTGACAGGGGATTGAATTCCTTTGATTTCTCCATTAATTACCGAAACATCTAACTGACATCCAACACCACAGTAGGTACAGGTTGTTCTTATAGTTTCATCCGGAATTAGGGTCTTGGTTTCAAATTTGTCCGATAAGGCTTCCGTGGGACAGGTCTGTACACAAGCTCCACAAGAAACACATGCTGATAGATCAAAATTTGTATCAAAACCTTTTATAATACTGGTAGCAAACCCTCTTCCACTCATGCCTAGTATCATTTCTCCTTGAATTTCCTCACAGGCCCTAATACAGCGAAAGCAATTGATACATTGAGACAAGTCGGATTTTATATAAGGATGTGAATTGTCTCTTTCAATATTTAAATGATTTTCACCCTGAGGGTATCGTATATTTGGAATTCCTATTTGAGCAATGGTTTTTTGGAATTCGGTTGGTCTTTTTCCTTCCTCCGGAAAAACTTTATCAGAAGGATAATCACTTAAGATCAGCTCAACAACATTTTTTCGCAATCTTTTTATTTTATCAGTGTTGTGATAAATATGGGCTCCGTCAAAAATGGGAGTATGGCAAGAAGCAACAGTTTTGACTGGTCCATTTATTTCTCGTGCAACATCAACAGAACAAACCCTGCAAGAGCCAAAATTATCCAGTCTATCGTCCTGACACATCGTAGGAATGGCATCTCTACTTTCAATTCTCCTTACAAAATCAAGAATTGTTTCTCCTTCTTCTATATTGTGTGCTATGTTGTTTATATATGCTTTCATAAAATATATTACTTGGTTATTACACTTAGATTCACAGAGGGCCACAGAGAATCACAGAGTACCATAGAGATTAATAGAGTTAATATTTAAACCTCTTGATACCATTTTTTAACAATTTCACATAAAAATTCAAAAGTAGGCCTAAGTTATAATTACCTAATTTCATATAAGTTAATATTTGCGCTGTATGAACGTCATTCAAAAATTCGACTGTTTTAAGTCCAATCACTATTTTATTCTCAACTAAAAGATCAATTCGATAGCCATGATCTAGTTTTATTTCTTTATAAACTATTGGCAGAGCAAGTTCTTTAACTACATCTAGTCCGCTATTTTTTAATTCGTAGAATAAACACTCTTGATAAGCTGATTCTAATAGACCTGGACCAAGATGTTTATGTACTTCGATTGCTTTTCCAATAATAATTTCGGTTAGTTCAATTTCTTTCATTTCTCCGTGCGTCTCTGTGCTTTCTCCGTGTAACTCTGTGCAATAATTAATTTCTAATAATAAAAAATTCTTTCAATTCATCATCAAAATACTGCAAGGCATTTTTAATTGGCAGAGGAACACCTCCGCCCAATGCGCATAAAGAACCAATTTCTAAAGTTTCCATTAGATCATTAAAAAGCTCACGGTCAATTTTATAGTCTTCATTTTGAGCTTTTTGTAACATTTCAAATCCGCGATGTGCCCCTATTCGACAAGGATAACATTTACCGCAGCTTTCAACAGCGGTAAATTCCATCAAATGCTCAATGAATCGTACCATTGGAAAATCAATAGGAATAGATACAAAACTCCCATGCCCTAATAAAAATCCATTTTCATTTAAGGACTCAAAATCCAATGTCAAATCATTTATTTTATGAAGAGGTACAATTCCCCCCAAAGGTCCTCCAATTTGTACGGCCTTTATTTCAGATCTAAATCCTTTACCAAAATCTTCAAATACTTTCATTATGGGTGTTCCCATTTCAATTTCATACATGCCTGGCTGATTAAAGAAACTATCCAAAGAAACTAATTTGGTTCCTGAAGAATTCTTAGTTCCTAATTCAGCATAAGCCTTGCCACCATTTTTTAGTATCCAATTTATATTTGCAAAAGTTTCTACATTACTAAGAACCGTTGGTTTGCCATATAATCCATATTTAGCGGGGTAGGGAGGACGTACTCTTACTTCCGGTCGTAAGCCTTCAATTGAATTTAACAAGGCTGTTTCTTCACCACAAACATAACTGCCCTGACCTTTTATGATTTTAAATTTAAAATCCTTGATTAGTTCTTTATCTCTCAGCTCATCGATCGCATTATTCATTATTCTTATTGAATCCGGATACTCGCCTCTTATGTACAATACACCAATATTTGCTCCTACACATTTGCCGGAAGCATACATGCCGAATAGCACTTTATGAGGCTGATGTTCCATTAAGTACATGTCAGAATAAGCTCCGGGGTCGCCTTCATCAGCGTTACATACAATGTATTTTTGGTTGTTTTCTTCTTTAATCACTGCATCTAATTTTAACCAAAAAGGGAATCCGGCACCACCACGGCCACGCAAGTTTGATATTTTCAGTTCTTGAATTAGTTCATTCGCTTTAGCCTTAAAGTCATCTGCCAAAGCATAAAATATTTCTAAATTATCAATTTTTGAAGTTAAGACTGGTATTGTATTCGCCCCGACAACATAATGATTTTCTTGCGTGAGTTCTTTATTATTGGAAGAAAATATATTTCTTAATTCCCCTTCCGTTTTGGCGGAGTAGGTTTTGTCATTGTACATGAAAGCACTATTTGTATGACAACGACCTACACAAGCAGCATGTCCTATTTCATTTGTCTGAAAATGATTTCGAATGTTTTTATTTAACACCTCTTGTGTATTAGAAACCATACATGCTGTACCGTTGCATACATGTATTATTTTATTTCTGTTCTCTGGCTTCAGAAAATCATAAAATGTGCTAGTGCCAAAAACTACAGAATCGTCAATTATAAAGCGTTGAGCGAGCTGATGGAATTCTTCTTCAGTTGCAGCTGTCTTAGAAAGTTCTGCTATATTTTCAAAAAGATTATCATCCAAACCTTTTCTAGAGGATAATGTTCGGATATTTTTATTTGCCATTCGTTTTTGTTAGTAGATTAAAACAACTTGATTTTTTCAAAAATAAATATACTAAATATATTGAGCGGTAATTTGATGTATCTGTTAAACTTTCTCACAAACCAAAACGATGTGTTTATCGTGAATATTAGTTGTAAAAAATAGATATATGTCCCCGCCATCTTTAATCCCTGTTTTTTTTCGAATTTGAGCTACAGTTTGCGGAAAATTCCTTGTAGTGATATTTGCCCTTCGTGAGGGAACTATTTTGAGCAATTTCTTTTTATCAAAAAAAGTAGATTGAACTATTTTAAATCTCCTTCCTGGAAACTCAATCAAATCACTGGATGTATATAAGTGGCTGTTAACGTGTAACTTGTCAATATTCAATTGAGAGGAGATCTCTGTAAATAGACCTGCCTTTAAAATGGCGGCATTGGGTTCGTATAAATAGTTGGAAGGAAGAGCATAAGAAGCCTTACTATCCTGATTTAAAGAAGATTCAAATAATTCTGACGTTTCTTTTTTAAGATTAACTGTTCTGATAATTATCTCTTCTCTGTAATTTTTTTGTAATAAGAACAGCAGTTCTTTCACTTCATTGTTGATCGCTACGACATGGATCTCTTTTGTATGTATAAGAGCCTTAATGCTAGCCGAAATATCTAATAATGGAGAGGTCTTTAACAACACATTGTCCGTAAACTGAAATAAATGATTTAGATTGTTTGGAATATTTGGCAAGCAGTCCTCCAGTAAAAATACTTTCCCTTTCACATCACTTCTACGAGAAGGATCAACGTAGATCCAGTCATATTTCTGATGGATCTTATCCAAATAGTCCAAACCGTTTTGAGGAATGGTTCTTATATTATCAACTTGCAATATTTTATAATTATATTGAACAATTTGAGAAAGATTGGACTCGATTTCACAATGCGTTACATTTTTAATCTTTTTAGAAAAATAAAAGCTATCTACTCCAAAACCACCTGTAATATCAATTAGAGAGTTCCCAGATACCAATTCCGCTTTATACTTGGCTGTAATCTCTGAAGAAGTTTGTTCTATATTTAATTTGTTTGGATAATAAATAGATTTGGTATGAAACCAGACAGATAACTTTTTCTCGCACTTTTTCTTAGAGATAATTTGCTCTACAATTTCTTGAATATTAACCTGTGGAAAAGGGCTGCCTTTCAAAATAAGCCTAGGGGGGTCTTCATTTAGATTCTTATTGATAAAGGATTGAATATCAGTATTTAAAATTGTATTATTCAATTTTATTATTTATGTCATAAGTAGTCTTAAATATTGGGAGATCTGATAAAAATTCTTTTAAAATGACCTTAATAACGGTATAGGATGGTACTGCCAAGATCATTCCCGTAACACCAAATAGGAAACCACTTATTACAATAACTAAAAATATCTCCAAAGGGTGAGAATTTACGCTTTTTGAAAAAATAATGGGTTGGCTAAAAAAGTTATCTATTAATTGTGCCCCTAAATATCCAATTAAAACGTATAAGGTTGTTGGTAAAATATAAGTTTGGAAATCATATTCAAGACTACTTGTCATGGTTAATGTTACCATTAAAATCCCTCCAATTAGCGGACCTATATATGGAATTATATTTAATAAGGCACATAGAAATGCAATGACAACGGCACTTTCTACTCCTACAATCAACAGAGTTATGGAATAGATTGTAAATAAAATAGTAATTTGAATTATCAATCCTACAAAATAACGGGATAATAATTTATTGATCGTTTCTAACGATTTTAGAATTCTTTCTTCTTTTTCAACCGGAGTGATCGCTAAAAAAAGTTTATGAAATAGCTTTGCATCTTTCATAAAGAAAAATGAAATGAATAAAACAGAGAATAAGCCTATACTAAAGGAACCAATTATACCGATGAAGGCATTCAGTAAACTTGGGATAGATTGAAAATTTGAAGTGATCATCTCTTGAAACTCAATCGAAAAATCGATATTTCTGGTCGAGATATACTTCCTGATCTGGCTCAGCAACAGTTTAATATTTTCAATGAATTCATCTGTATTTAAAAGTGAAATATTCTGACCTTGTTTAACAATTAACGGTATAAACATAGAGATGATACCGAAAATAAGCATTAAATAGAAGCAAATAGTTATAACAACCGAGAGGGTTTTTGGTAATTTCAATCTATGCCTTAAAAAAAGCAATATTGGTCTGGCAATTAGGGTAAGGACAAATGCAATCGTTATGTATATTAACACAGATTTAATCTTAGCCAAAAAGAGTAAGGTCAAAACAATTCCGGTAATAATTGCCAATGCTCTTAAAATACCGTCAGCTATAATTTTTGAGTTCATGACCGTAAATATAGTAAATTATGGAAATTAATTTTTGATTATATTTAATGAAAATCAAATTCTTCTGTGTGAAAATATAAGTACCCTGCCTACTGCGTAAACCATTCTAATTATACCTGCCAATCTTTTAACTTTTTTAACCTGGTTCATTCCTGCAGGTGAATTTGATCAATTAGCTTATGACAAATCTAGTTCTCAGTTTACAAAAAGTGGTGAACTTTGTGAAGTTTGTTATTTCTTTAGTAGGAATACTAGCCTTAATTTCTATGCTGGTATTAACAGTTTCGGTTTATTGGTCAACTTTTTTTTATTAGTGAAATACTTCTTTTATTTATAGGATAACATAAATTTTTAAATACTTTTGAACTTTATTTTTAATCGAACCAATGGAAAAGCTTTCAAACCTTATTGTGAAATTTAGATGGGTAGTTTTATTTACTATTCTTCTAATAACAGCCTTTTTTAGTTATCAACTCAAATTTCTTGAAGTAGATTCTAATGTTATTGATGCCTTACCCGATGATGACGAAACAGTATTGCTTTTTAAGGAAGTTGGTAAAAGATTTGGGGGTACCGAAATAGGAATGGTGATCGTTGAAAGCGAAAATGTTTTCCGTTCCGAAGTACTGCATCATATAGAACAGGTAACAGATACCTTGGCTGAAATGGATGGACTTTTATCTGTTACGAGCATTACTAATATAATGAGTTTTAATGTTGAGGGAGATAATTTTGAGGTGGATGATCTAATCAGTAGACATAAATGGCCAAAGACTGAAAAAGAATCCGAGATTATCAGAGATAGAATTACTAACGATAAAATGATTTCTGGGAATATTGTTTCAAAAGACGGGAAAGCTACAGTTATCCTTTTCACCTTTCAAGATGATGCTAATACTAACGAAGTTTCTCGAGAGGTTATTAATAAAATTGACAAACTTCAGCTTCCTGAAAAATTTTATTTTGCGGGAGCACCTTTTATGAAAAAGTATGTTGCCGATGTAGTTTCAACGGATATGATGAAATTGATTCCAATCTCATTCTTATTGATCGCCTTCATCTTATATCTAAGTTTTCATAGTTTAAGGGGTGTGATTTTACCTCTATTAACCGCTGGTTTGGCTATAGTGTGGGCAATTGGTACATTTATTTTATTAGGATTAAAACTTTCCATGGTGTCCAATAATGTTCCAATAATAATTCTGGCCGTTGGAAGTGCTTATGCAATTCATGTTTTGAACAGGATCAATCAATTTAAGGGTGAAGATCCAAAAAAAACTGTCGCTAAGGCATTACCATTAATTATGATACCGGTGATTTTAACGGCGCTAACTACAATGATAGGTTTTCTATCTTTTATATTTGGAGCATATCTCAGTATGATTAGAGATTTTGGAATGTTAGCTGCTTTAGGAACTTTGTACTCTGGGTTTTTGGCTATTGTTCTCGTTCCTGCATTACTCGCCATTATCCCAAACAAGAAAAAAAAATCCAAAGATGGTGTTCCTGCTAAGAAGGGAGAATCTCATTTGGATATCTATGTACTTCTACCATTATATAAAGCCGTAATTTCACACCCATCACGTGTAATAGGGGTTTGGGTATTACTGTTTTTAATTGGAATTATTGGCATTTTTATGCTTAAAAGAAGTGTAAGTGTAAGTGAATATTTTAAGTCTGATCATCCGGTAACTGTTTCTGACGAAATAGTTGAGGAGAAATTTGGAGGTTCTAAGCCGATATTTGTTGTTTATAAAGGAGATATGTTAAGTCCCGAACTACTTAAAAGCATGCATGATGTTCAAGAGTATATGAAAGCCAGTCCATATATTACAAATGCTCAATCTATCTCAGACATTGTAATAAATTTGAACAAGGCATTAAGCGGCGAAGAAAAAGTTCCGGAGGTAAAAGAAAAGATACAGCAATTATGGTTTTTAATTGGGCAGAACGAAAACATAAGTCAACTGGTTACCGAAGATCTTGATCAAGGTATAATAGTTGCCAAGTTTAATAATAAAGGGCAAAGTGAAGTCGAAAATTTTGACAAATATTTAAAAGATTACCTTTTAGAAAATGAATCGGAGAATTTTACAGTTGAGGTCACCGGAATGCCATACGTGACTGTTCAAATGGATAAAAGCCTGGTTAGAAGTCAGGTAGCTAGTTTGATTATCGCTGTAATATTGGTAATTACAGTTATTAGCCTGATGTTTCGATCTTTGCGAGAAGGTATATACGCAAGTTTACCAATTCTCGCAACGATAGCGGTTCTATATGGATTTATGGGATATACAGGTATACCATTAAATATTGCAACTGTATTGGTGGCCAGTGTGGCAATGGGAATAGGAATAGACTATTCCATTCACTTCATCTCTCATTTTAATCATGGGTATAAAAAATCTCAGAGCATTAATGAAGCATTAAAAGAAACCATGTTGGTAAGTGGAAAGGCTATTTTTGTTAATTTCATTTCTGTCGCTGCCGGATTTTCCGTTTTGGTTTTTTCCGATTTGATACCAATGATGTACTTCGGTATTCTAATTGCGCTCAGTATGTTTGGATCCAGTATGGGGGCACTGACTTTATTGCCTGCTACAATTCTAATGGGTAAAAAAGAAAATAACTCACTTAAATAATTTACATCATTTTCTTATCGTTTATAATTCCAATTTTTATTGAAAAGTAAATTAAAGTAGTATTTTTGATCCTTTAAATGCTTTAAAAGATGAACATAAAAATGAAAAAAATAATCTTCCGAATTATATTGATCTCACTCTTTTTTATTTGCAATAATAATTTGATGCTGGCACAAACAGCAGATGCAAACGATTTGCTCAAAAAAATGGATCAGACGGCTTCAAAAATTAAGGATAAATCATCGAATATTGAAATGATTCTGGTTAATCTCAATACTAAGAAGGAAAAAATTAAAAAGGCAGTTATAATACAAAAAGATGGGGATAAAAAATTATTTCGGTATACTTTTCCTAAATCTGATGAAGGAATCGCTACCTTATCTCTTCCAAATGGTGAGATGTATTTGTATCTACCCTTGTTTAAAAAACCAAAAAAAATAACTAATCTGGCGGAGGGCAGTTTGAACAAATCGGACTTCTCTGTTAAGGATATGGCTAGTATGTCATATTCTGAAAATTATAATGCTAAAATTCATCAAACCAGAGAGACCATCTACATTTTGGATTTAAATTCAAAAAATAATGATATGGAATACAATCACGTGATTGTCCATCTTAATAAGAAATTCTTCTACCCGGAAAAAATTGAATTCTACGGTCAAAATAGTATCGAAAAAATATCAACTACTAAGTATAAAAAAATTGATGGACTTTGGGTTGCCAATGAGGTTACTATGCAAAATATCAAAAAAATGCATAAAACAACCATTATTATGACGGATATTAAGATCAATCAAGGGCTAAAAGATGATGAATTTACCCTGGAGAAATTAAGTGGTTCGAATAAGAATGAGGAATGATAGAAGGGTGATTTGTTTGAATAATTGTTAGAGAATAAAATTTAGTAGAATATTTAATATTTCGTTTTTAAGTTGGGTAAACTTTTGCTTTACTTAAACTCACTAACAAAATGAAGTTTAACATGAGGATATTTTTCCTGTGTCATTAGAATGGTAAAAGCAGAATCGGCTAAGAATACCAATTGTCCCATTTTGTCTTTGGCCAGATATCTTTGTTTGACCCTTTTAAATTCTTTGAACTCTTTACTGTTCTCATTTTCCGGTTCAACCCAGCAGGCTTTGTGCACATTTAGATTTTCGTAAGAGCATGTTGCTCCGTATTCATGCTCCAGTCTATATTGTATAACTTCGAACTGTAAAGCACCAACCGTACCTATAACTTTCCTTCCGTTGATATCTAATGTGAATAATTGCGCTACACCTTCATCCATTAATTGATCCAGTCCTTTGGCTAATTGCTTGGATTTCATCGGATCAGCATTGTTCACATATCTAAAGTGCTCAGGAGAAAAACTCGGAATTCCTTTAAATTCCAATATTTCACCTTCTGTTAAGGTATCGCCAATTTTAAAATTTCCAGTATCGTGTAAACCAACAATATCTCCGGGAAAGGATTCGTCAACTATTTCTTTTTTTTCTGCAAAAAAGGCATTCGGACTTGAAAATTTTAACTTTTTGCCCTTTTTAACGTGTAAATAGTTCGTATTTCTTTTAAATATACCGGAAACCACCTTAACAAAGGCCAGTCTATCCCGGTGTTTTGGATCCATATTGGCATGGATCTTAAAGACAAATCCCGTAAATTTATTTTCTTTTGAATCGACCAATCGTGTATCAGACATTTTAGGCTGTGGGGAGGGGGCGATCTCAATAAAACAATCTAATAATTCTTTAACACCAAAATTATTTAAAGCCGATCCAAAAAACACAGGTTGTAATTCGGCCTTTAAATATTCCTCTTTATTGAATGAAGGATAAACTTCCTCAATCAGTTCCAATTCTTCTCTTAGATCATTGGCCCATTTCTCACCGATAACTTTGTCCAATTCAGGATTATTGATATCATTAAATTCTACACCATCCGAAACAGTTTGTTTAACATCACCGGAAAAAAGGTTCAATTTTTTCTCCCAGATATTATAAATACCCTTAAAATCATAACCCATTCCTATTGGAAAACTTAAAGGAACAACTTTTAAATTTAATTTTTGTTCCACTTCATCCAACAGATCAAATGCATCTTTCCCTTCGCGATCTAATTTATTGATAAAAACAATGATCGGGATTTTACGCATTCTGCATACTTCCACCAATTTAACCGTTTGTTCTTCCACACCTTTAGCAACATCAATAACAACGATAACACTGTCAACAGCAGTTAAAGTTCGAAAAGTATCTTCGGCAAAATCTTTATGCCCTGGTGTATCTAAGATGTTTATTTTTATACCCTTATAGTTAAAGGCCAAAACAGAAGTGGCCACAGAGATTCCTCGCTGCCTTTCAATTTCCATAAAATCAGAGGTTGCGCCCTTCTTTATTTTGTTGTTCTTAACCGCTCCGGCCTCTTGAATGGCACCACCAAATAGCAATAGCTTTTCGGTCAAAGTGGTTTTACCGGCATCGGGATGTGATATGATGCCAAAAGTTCGTCTTCTTTCTATTTCCTCTAAGAAATCCATCAATCAAAATTTTTGGCAAATATAGGGTTAACCTATTCAAAAATCAATCTAAAATTTCAACTTTCATAAATACATCATCCAATGGCCATTCATCGCTTCCTGTCTTTAAATTTGCAATTTTATCCATTGTAGAAAATCCAGAGATCACTTCACCAAAAACAGTATGTTCTCCGTCTAAATGATATCCACCACCTCTGCTTTGAATGATATAAAATTCAAAAGGAGTTGATTTTTTATGAGGATTATTTTCCCAGTCTCTAGCGGCGGCTAAGGCACCATATTTATGTTTATGATTAGGTTTAAATTCGGAAGGTATTTTGTAATTTCTATATTTATTTCTGTATCTCATTGTTGTAATTCTTTCAGAATTTCCACCTTGAATAATAAAATCAGGAACAACCCGGTAAAAGCAAGTGGAATCAAAATACCCTATTTTGGAAAGAAATATAAAATTAGCCCTGTGCAATGGAGTATCCCTGTACAACTTGATTTTTATATTACCTAATCTGGTTATAATAAGGACAATAGTTTCTTCATTTAAAGTTCCATATTTAGTTAAAAATCCAACGACATTTTTTGTGTCAATACTATCTGATTCTTTTTTTTTAAACCTATTTTTCTCGACTTTGACAGCTTTTTTTTCTTTTTTACTGATATTGACTTCGGGTTTATCTTTTTCCTTGATCGAATCATTGATTTTGTTGCAACTAACTAGTAACGTGAGTAGTATTAAGTATTGCAGGAGGTTTTTTGACATATTTATAGCTGCTGGTGTGTTTGGCAAATATAACTCAATTATCAAATAGTTGTCCTTTATCATTTTCAAAATTTGTAGATTTGTTTGGCATATAAAGGAATAGGTTAATTATACAAATAGGTGTGTTGAAGAATATGCGCACTTTCTAAAGATGAAGTCATTATAAACTTCAACTTTATTGAGGATGGTCGTGTAAATTTTATAATATAAAAACACTGAGATAGATGAAAGTTACAGTTAATAGAAAAGCTCATTTTAATGCAGCCCATCGTTTGTACAATAACGAATGGACAGATGCGAGAAACTCTTCGGTGTTTGGAAAATGCGCTAACCTAAATTATCATGGCCATAATTATGAATTGATAGTTTCGGTAACTGGTAAAATTCATCCTGAGACTGGTTTTGTGATGGATATGAAAATTCTAAAGAACATCATCAGGAGTGAAATAGAAGACAAATTTGATCATAAAAATTTAAACGAAGATGTTAAGGAGTTCTCGAGTTTAAATCCAACGGCAGAAAATATTTCTGTGGTTATCTGGAATAAACTTCGAAAAAAAATTGATATAGAACTGGATTTATCTGTCACGTTATATGAAACTCCTCGTAATTTTGTGACCTTTGATGGAAATTCATAGTTTTTATTATGAAAAAATACAAATATTTAATTTTAGTGATCCTTCTTGTAGGTTCGTTTTTTTTATCAGGTAGTATGAAAAAGGAAAAGGGTATCGAAATTGGTGATAAATTGCCTTCATTCTGTCTGCTCGATCAAAATGGAGAATTATTTTCATCTGATGATTATATTGGTAAAACAGCGTTGGTTATTTATTTCTATCCAAAGGATGATACTTCCGGGTGTACCAAAGAGGCATGTAAATTTAGAGACAATTATGAGGATTTTACAGATCTAGAAGTGCAAATAATAGGAATTAGTGGAGATAGTGTAGAGAGTCATAAAAATTTTGCGGATAAATATAATTTACCTTTTACTCTTTTGGCAGATACCGATAATGATGTAAGAGGATTATTTGGTGTTCCTACCAGTTTTTTTGGTACCGTTCCGGGTAGAGTAACTTACGTGGTTAACAATTCAGGTGTTGTAATACATATCTATAATAGCATGATCAAAGCGGGAAATCATATAGATGAGGCTTTAAAAGCATTGAAGAATTAATTTTCCTTATAGAAAGTTTTTAACTCCTGCAGATATTCTTGTTTCATATTCTCATTTAGTAGCGAATATTGAAATGAATTCTTAGCCAATTCATACAAATCCTCTTTGCTAAGATCTAAAGCCTTTTGTACTTCAATAAAATTTTGGTTTATTTGACCGCCAAAATATGCCGGGTCATCAGAATTGACGGTTACTTTTAGGCCTAATTCCATCATTTTTTTCAATGGATGTTCTTTTAGATCGTCTACAACTTGAAGAGATATATTGGAGAGAGGGCAAAGAGTAAGCGCAAAATCTCGTTTAATAATTTCTTTAACTAAATTTGGGTCCTGCAATGCATTATTTCCATGGTCAATTCTTATAATTTTTAACAGGTCGATGGCCTCCCAAACATAATCCGAACTCCCTTCTTCTCCGGCGTGTGCCAATGGAATATATCCTTGATCTACAGACGCTTGAAAAACATTTTTAAATTTAGATGGAGGGTTTCCTTTTTCTGAAGAATCCAGACCAATTGCTGTAATTAACTCCTTATAAGGAAGAGATTGTTGCAATGTTTTAAAGGCATCTTCTTCAGATAAATGTCTCAGATAACTCATAATTAATAAGGAGCTAACATTAAGTTTTTTCTTCGCATCTTTACAGGCTCTAGAGATGCCCGTGATCACTGTTTCAAAGGCGATACCCCTTTCAGTATGTGTTTGAGGATCAAACATGATCTCTGTGTGTCGTACATTTTGTACAGCACATTTTTGTAAATAACTAAAAGTTAAATCGTAAAAATCCTGTTCTTTAACTAATACATTGGCACCTTGATAATAAATGTCTAAAAAGTCTTGTAAACAATTAAATTGATATGCCTTTTTTATTTCTTCAATGCTTTGAAATGGTATTTTAATATTATTTCGTTTGGCAATTTCAAACATTAGTTCAGGTTCAAATGTACCTTCAATATGTAAATGAAGTTCTGCCTTTGGTAATTTATTTATAAAGTCGATCATACCAACAAAAATAGTGATTTTCTAATAGTCAGGGTTTCCCTTTAGCGAAACCCTGACTAATAGAAAAAAAAGATCGATATTTACAAAATAATAATAGTAACATGGTAGATTATCCGTTAAAATTCAAACCTATTTTGAAAGAAAAAATATGGGGAGGGGAAAAATTAAAGGATCTTTTAAACAAAGAGTCCGACAGAAATAATATTGGTGAGAGTTGGGAAATATCAACTGTTGAAAATGACGTTTCAGTAGTTATCAATGGAAAATGGAAAGGGAAATCTTTGGAAGAACTCATAGAAATGTTTGGAGATCATTTATTAGGTAAAAAAGTATATCAAGAGTTTGGTAATCAATTTCCTTTATTGATTAAATATATTGATGCTAAGGAAGCATTGAGCATACAATTGCATCCAAATGACGAGCTGGCAAAATCAAGGCATAACTCTTTTGGTAAAACAGAAATGTGGTATGTTATGCAAGCTGATGAAAAAGCTAACTTACAAGTTGGTTTCAAAGAGCTTATTAACAAAGAAACATACCTTAATAATGTAGAGAACAAAACACTGGTTGAAATATTGAATTTTGATGAAGTTGACAGGGGAGATGTTTATTTTATACCAACAGGTAGGATACATGCAATTGGGGCAGGAGTATTGCTTGCTGAAATTCAACAGACAAGTGATATAACCTATAGAATTTATGACTGGGACCGGAAAGATAGCGATGGAAATTACCGCGAATTGCACACGGAAGAAGCTTTGGAGGCCATTGATTTTAAGGTGGAAACCAAATATAATACGAATTATGACAAGTCATTGAATAAGATCTCAAATATAATTGATTGTCAATATTTTACAACAAATATTTTGCCTATTGACAGGATTGTTAGGATAGATAATAGCTCTAAAGATTCCTTTGTGATTTATATGTGTGTCGGAGGTGAAGGAGTCAAAATTAGATCGGATAAATATGAAGAAACAATTAATATTGGTGAAACCATATTATTGCCAGCGATTTTAAATGAATTCGAAATTGTTCCTTTAGGAGTGTCAGAATTATTGGAAATTTATATTTCTTAATTTGACTTATAATGTTTATTTTTGTGGCATAATAATTGAAATAAAACAAGATGGCGAGTATAAAGAATTTTAAAAAAGAAATTAATAATGTATTATCCGAAATCATTGAAGAATGCTATGTTTGTCAATTAAAAAGTGATGATAAAATTTCTGCAAAAGCAGAAAAAATTATTGATGAAGCTATTGCAGTATTTGATGATTTGGTTGTAAAGTTAAATCAAAAAGAGGTTGGAAATAAAAAGAAACATTTTCAATCTATCCATGCTGAGCTGGAAAAGAAAGGTTCAAGTTTATTAACAAAATTGGAGAAGCTTAAGGTTAGTTAGGCGGTTTGAATTAAGACTTTTGAACATTTTTGGTTTTTTAACAAAAATTTTGTAATATGCATAGGTAATTATCGTTCAATTTACTCAATACTTAATTTAATAGAAAAATATGGCAAGAGCAATATACGATTACACTAAAACGATTCTTAAAAAGGTAAGTTTTGACACTGATTTATTTACTAAAGAATTAAAAAAAGCTATAAAAAGATTATTACCATTTGAAATAGAAGAATTACGAATTTGGTTATTAGAATTCACCGCAAACAAACCAGAACTTTATGTGAGTCTGGCTATTTTGAAGAGTTAAACTACACTGCTTTTTTTTTGCTTATCGGGCTTATTATCTTCACGTCGTGAAATGAGATTGCACCTCGCATAATTCCATCAATTGTATCTTTCAGAGCCTCAATGAGTTGCATTTTTAATTGTGATTTATGGTAAATAATACTCACCTCTCTAGCAGGAACTGTTTCATTAAATTGCTTCAAATATTTTTTATCTTCTTCAGCCAGATCCAAAGTATGTAGATATGGAATTAAGGTCATTCCGAGTCCTTCCTTCGATAATTTAATTAAGGTGCTTATACTGCCACTCTCCAGATTGAAGTGAGCATTACTTGTTCCGTTAGTCGTCTTGCATAGATTTATCACACTATTTTTAAAACAATGTCCATCTTCTAAAAGCAAAATATCTGTGAGATCCAAATCCTCTTCTGTTATATATTCATTGTTATATAAACGATGATCACTAGATACGAACCCAACAAAAGGTTCATAATAAAGTGGTTTTTCTTTAATAGCTTCGTTCTCTAATGGTGTAGCAGCAATTGCTGCATCTATATGACCATCTACTAATTTTTTAATGATTTCATTGGTTGTCAACTCTTCAATTATTAATTTGACTTTTGGGTATTTTTTTAAAAAGGATTTTAAGAAGAATGGGAGTAAAGTGGGTGTAATTGTTGGAATGATACCAATTTTAAACTCTCCACCAATAAATCCCTTTTGTTGCTCAACAATATCAACGATCCTGTTGCTCTCATTTACAATAGTTTTAGCCTGCTCAATTATTTTTTCACCTATGGGTGTTAATTCGATTGGCTTTTTCTTTCTGTTAAAAATTGTTACTTCTAATTCAGCTTCTAATTTTTGAATTTGCATAGATAAAGTAGGTTGGGTAACAAAGCTCTTATTTGCAGCTACGGTAAAGTTTTTATACTCGGCAACAGCCAGGAGATAATTTAGTTGAGTAATTGTCATTTCTATAAATATTTTTGATAAAGATATTAAAACTATCAATGATTCCTATACAAACTAGTACAATAATATTGAGATATTTGTACAAATTTTAAAACTTAGAAAATATGAATAAATCGATCATCGGATTAGATAAAGAAAAAACAGAGAAACTGGTTTAGAGTTTAAATATATTACTGGCAAATCACCAAGTTTATTATCAGAATGTTAGAGGCTTGCATTGGAATATAAAGGGTAAAAACTTTTTTGATTTACACGTAAAATTTGAAGAGAATTATACGGATTCACAGGAAAAAGTTGATATGATAGCCGAACGAATTCTAACTTTAGGAGGTGCGCCAACGCACACTTTTGATGAATATATTAAAGTATCGAGTGTTCCGGTTGGAAAAAATATTAGCAATGATACTGAGGCCGTTGAATTAATTGTTAATTCATTAGCGGAATTACTTAAAATTGAAAGACTTATATTAGAAGAGTCGGACAATGCTGATGATGAAGGCACCAATTCAATGATGAGTGATTTCATTACTGATCAAGAAAAAACAGTTTGGATGATGAAGGCTTGGTTGTCTTGATATAGCTAAAAGGAGGTCGTCTTAAAAGCTTGTTAAAAAAACATATCTAAAGGAGAGAATTTGAAGAATCTGTATTATTGAAAAATAACATTTTGAAATTTCTCCGTTACACTTGCCTGCCGTGGGCCGGGTTGAAATGATAAATTCATGATTTTAAGACACCTTCTTTTTCAATAGGTATCCCAGAATTCCCTTTTTTTATTGAGCTCATTTTCGCTTTTGTGATACTCCTCAACTGGGGTCACTTTTAAAAATGATTTGTGTTGTTCTATGGCTATTTCTAACTTTTGAACTATACTCTTCACATCGTCCTTTTCGTAATCAATCTCCAAGGGTTTCTTTATTACCATTGATTGCAAGATGCCTCTTTTTTTAATTAAAAGCCCTTTTTTGTCAAAAGATCTTCTAAAACCGTCAATAACAATTGGGACAACAATTGGTTTGTTTTTCTGTATAATATGAGCTGTTCCTCTTCTAATGGGCTTGAACGGAGTAGTAGTGCCCTGAGGAAAAGTTATTACCCATCCATCTTGTAAAGCCCTGGTTATATTGGAAACATCAGACATTTTAACCTGCTTATTAATATCCTTGCCCTTTTCTCTCCATGTTCTTTCTATAGATATTGATCCTCCGTATTCCATTATTTTAGGAAGTATTCCCGAACGCATAGTCTCTTTAGCCGCAACATAATAAATGTTCATCTTTGGCCGCCAAAGATATCCAATATCCTTTATATTGTCTACTCTTCCGCTTAAAGCAGCATTAAAAACATGAACCATGGCTACTACATCCGCAAAATAGGTTTGGTGGTTCGATATGAATAGAACATTATTGTCCGGTAGATCTCTGATGATCTCTGAACCTTCAATTTGCAGTTCGTTAAATCCTCTATATCTTCTGTGAGAAAACAACCCAACCATCTGGAATAATGTTTTCTTTAGAAATAAATTCTTCCCAAAAATATCTTGTTTAAATAAATCCATTTTCACATTTTAGCATGACAAACTTAAAAAAATATATGGTTATATTGATTTAAGTAGGTCTTTAATTTCACTTAACATCATTGCCGTTGCTCCCCAAACCATATAATCGTTTAATTTATAATATGGTACATCTATATTCTTCATATAGCTGGTGCTAAGTTTTTTTGAAGTTACAGAACTTTCTTTTAACAAATCTAATAATTTTACCTCAATTACTTTTTCCACTTCATGATTGTATCTAAATGATGGCGTATATTTAATCACACCTAAAAATGGGCTAACCAAAAAATTACTCGGGGGTATAAAAGTATTTGTAAGTTGTTTCTCTATTTGGACGTCTCCGGTTTCGACACCAATTTCCTCATAAGTTTCTCTTAGTGCCGTAGCCTGCAGACTATCATCCGATTTTTCAAACTTTCCGCCTGGAAAACTTATCTGTCTTGAATGCACTCCTTTATAATTTGGCCTCAATATTAATGAAAAGCAGGTTTCATTATTTCTATTTGGATAAAAAAGGGCCAGAACAGCAGCTTTTTTTGGGTTCCTTCTATTGATGCTTAAATTACTGAATATCTTTCTTTCCACTGGCGCCATTTTAAATTGAGAACTTAAGCCTCCCGGTTCAATATTCTTAACCTTGGAAATTAATAATAAAAATGACTCAAATTCCATATTATATTTTATTTTTACATCACCCAAATTTACAACTTAAAATTTAACAATTACTGTGAACAAAAGATCTAAAATTTTAATTTACCTCGTTGTTTTTCTCGTATTTATTTATTTTTTGGTTATCTCAATTGTGCCAAAAATAGTTGACAAACAACACAATCAAATTAGGACAAAACCACCATATGTGGTATCTGTGGAAAGCCAGGAACTTTATGATAATTTGAGTTTTATAGCCGATATGCACTGTGATGCCCTGCTTTGGAAAAGAGACCTTTTAAATGATAATGATTTCGGACAGGTGGATATACCGAAGATGATTAAGGCTAATATTGGTTTACAGGCTTTCACTATAGTAACTAAATCTCCAAAGGATCAAAATTTTGATAAAAATACGGGGGATACGGACAATATTACTTCTTTGTTTGTTGCTCAAGGACGACCAACAGGTAGTTTAACCAAAAGAGCTATTTTGCAGTGTAAGGAATTGTATGGTTTTGCTGAAAGATCGGAGGGTAAATTTCGAGTTGTTATAAGCTCGGAAGAATTATCAAATTTTATTTCTGACAGAAAAAAAGATAAACGAATATCAGCGGGGATTCTTGGGGTTGAAGGAGCACATGCCCTGGATGGGAAGATTGAAAATGTGCAGGTTTTATATGACAATGGTGTAAGAATGATGTCGGCTGTACACTTTTTTGACAATAAGCTGGGTAGTTCTGCTCATGGTGTAAAAAAAGAAGGGCTAACTGAATTTGGAAAATCTGTTATTCTCAAGATGGTTTCATTGGATATGATCGTTGATATTGCTCATTGTGCTCCAAAAACAATAGATGATATATTTGAAGTAACCAATGGTCCAATTATCTCATCACATACAGGAGTTAGAGGCACATGTGATAATGTCAGAAATTTATCAGATAATTATTTAAAGGCCATCGCAAATTCAGGAGGTATAATATGCATTGCCATGTTTGAAGAAGCTGTTTGTGGCATTGATGCAGCGGCTACTGCAAGAGCCATGAAATACACTTCGGATCTGGTGGGTGTTGATTTTGTTTCCTTAGGGTCAGATTTTGACGGATCAGTAATGACCCCATTTGATATTACAGGATTACCTTTAATTGTTGAAGAAATGAAA